>Ga0208245_1000763_pt1 | contig 23671 bp, 21 predicted proteins | sample RifOxyC1_FD_184035 | JGI IMG/M metagenome (GOLD analysis project Ga0208245, IMG submission 184035) | Soil microbial communities from Rifle, Colorado - Rifle Oxygen_injection C1 (SPAdes) | ecosystem: Environmental > Terrestrial > Deep subsurface > Rock core/Sediment | place: Rifle, Colorado... | reverse complement strand
CGTTTGCTTTGACCTGCATTCCGGGAAAATCAAAAATTGGCAGTCTAATGGTTGCGTCACTGGTAATATCCAATTTCCCAATTTGAAAATCACTTCCCTTTTGATAATCGCTAAACTTAGCCGTTCCATCCATTACTTCCGGCAAAGCTGGAGCTTCCTTTACCGGCGGAAGCTTGGCGTAAATAGGTAGATAGTCAAAGATACTTATCGTCATTTGTTTTTGCCATGAAATTCCGGAAAATTTATCCGAGTCGGTTATCAGCAACCAATCTTTGGGAACAAAAAAACCAATATTTAAAATTATGGCTGCGATAATTGCCAAACCTCCCAAAAAATATTTTGCCTTAGAAGACAAATAAACAGCCAGTCCGGAAAGAACGGAAAGGAGGAATATACTGACCGAAAGATATCTCCATGGAAATTGAAGCCACCACAGTACCGGCAACTTTGTCCAGATAAAGCTGGATTTCATATGCATCATGAAAAGAGTGATTAGTTCCGCTCCGGCCAAGATAAACAACAACAAGGTAAGTTTCTTTTCTTTTTTACGGTTTAATATTCCCAAAATAACGGCAACAATCCCCACTGCCCATTGGATCATCCCTGTCGAAAGATTAAGAAGCTCCTTGGGAAATCCTGATGAACCATACCCCCACTCACGGGAGAAAAAAAGCTTAAATAAACTCACAAAGTGAGCACGGTAATCAAAATACCCGGAAAGCATGGATTCGGCATGAACAAATTTCTTTTCAAAAATAACAGGTAAAAGAAAAAAAGCAGAGAGGGTAATTCCCAAAAGTCCGGATAAAATAACTTTTAAAAGAAATCGCCACTTCTTTTCAACCGAAATCCAAAAAATAACCCAAAGAACGGCAACCGGAGCAAAAATTAAGGTCATCAAGCTATGGGTGGTAATAAGAAGAGCTATCGAAACTGAAAACCAGATAAAGTATTTTTTCTTCTCGGTTTTAATAAGCTTATACGCCGCCCAAAAAATTAAAGGAAAGATTGATAGGGCCCAAAATTCACTCATAGCCCCCCTGACAAATACTTCAACCGCCTTATACGGGACATAGGAATAAAGGATAGAAGATACAAATGCCGGCCATGGACCCAAAAACGAATTAACCAGTAAAAACATTGTTAAGGCAGAGGCAATGTATCCAAGAACAAAAAGAATTTTTACAGCATCAATATATTGAATACCGGCTCTATGCATTACGGCTCCAACGTAATAAATCGAGGGCGGATAATAATTAAATTGGGGGTAGCCATACTTATAACCCGCATCAGGAACCCATCGGCAGGGAATTTGTCCGTCATCAAAACATTTGTCCATTTCGTAAACCCGAAAAGCCTGAAGATCATCCTGCATAGAAAAAAAGCCAGGTCTAACCAGTTTCCAAAAAGTAGGAATGATAAATATAACAACGAGGATTATCCAAACAATATTTTTTTTGTTAATGCCCATTTTTGACCTAACCAAATGATAGCATTAATTAAATAATGCCTAAATGCGCCATGATAAATCTTGCTTGAAGGAATTAGCCTTCTCCACTGATTACTGTTTTCTGCTAAACTTCTACCACTCGCTCCATGATGATGAAATACTTCAGAGTCAGCCAAATAATAAATTTTCAAATCAGCTTTCTTAATTTTTCTGGCGTAATCAAAGTCTTCAAAATACATAAAATATTTTTCATTTAATAATCCAACCTTTTTTAAACATGTGGGCGTAATTAAATATGCAGCCATAATTGCTACCTCAATAATATTTGTGTTGGGTACATACTTATCTAACAAATCTTTGTTTCTTAAAAAGTATTGTCTGATTGCTCTCCAAAGAGTCGGAAACCTAAAAACGGATGCCTGTACACTTCCATCTGGATTTAAAAGTTTTGGAACAACTGCCCCCGCATCCTTATGTCCTTTAGCAAATTCAAGCAGTTTATCAATTGATCCCTCTTTTACCTCAGTATCCGAATTTAAAAGCAAAATATATTTACCTTTAGCTTTTTTAATCCCCTTATTGTTTCCTCTGGCAAAACCAACGTTATCAAAACTATTATCAATTACTATAATCTCGTAAGAAACCTTTGGTGGGTATTTTTTGACCGAAGCAACACAAGCTTTTGTGAGTTCAGGAGTTTTATAATTAACGATAATTATCGATAAATCAATCATTTTTTTATTGAGAAAATCTGCCAAATATTGCCTCATCGGATACTTTTGATTCTTTGACTTCTTTCTTCTTTTTTCTTAAAGCAATTCCCAATCTTCTTAGCGCCATTAAAACTATTCTTAAATATCCTGGGTGTCTGGCAAGTCTCGCAAAAAGTCCGGCAATATGTTTTCTCACAAGAGTTGGACTAGTTAAGTTTTTCCAGAGACAAAGAAGTTGGTTTCTTTCTTTTATTCTGGCAACATAACTTTTAGAAAGCTTACTTATCGTTGATTCGTGATTATGAACAACATGACTTTCTGGTTCCCAGCCTACAACATAACCTCTTTTTGCAGCCCTGTAGCATAGATCAATATCCTCCCAATAAAATGGTGAGAGAAGTTCTTCATCCATTCCCCCCAACTCCATCCAAATATCTCTTCTAAATACCCCACTTCCCCCACTGACATAAAAACTTTCGTGAAATGTTTTTCCTTCTTCACCGGAAAGAATTTGAATATAACCATCTTTAAATCCTCCCTTAGCCCAACCATAGCCTTTTTCATGAAGAGAAACTGCAAATACTTTGGGGTTTTTAAAATAGGGTAATGTATTTACCAAAAAATCCTCGCTTGGAAGAACATCCGAATTAAGTAAAACTATCAAATCCCCACTTGATCCCCTTACTCCAGTATTAACCGTTGCCGAGAAACCTCTATTTTTTTTATGTTTTATAACTTTAACCTGCGGAAATTTTTCTTTAAGGAGTTTGACGCTTCCGTCCAAAGAACCATCATCGACAACAATAACTTCAAAAATATTATTTTCTTTATTATTCATCGCAGAAATCACATAAGGAAGATTCTTTGCCAAAAGCATCTCTCCGTTAAAATTGGGAATTATTATTGAAGCTTTCATATTTTCCTTACCTTTACTAAGTGTAGCATGCCTAAATTAAATTTCTTATCCACCTCAACCTTAAACCCGACTTTTTTACATATCTTCGGCAGAAAATTTCCCCGATAGGTTTGGATATGCGTTTCTCTCCAAACCCAACCACGAGGATAAAAGTTAAGCCAAAAAAACCATACCAACCGGAAAAGGAAACTATCTGAAGGAACAAGAAAAACGGCGTAACCGCTTTTCTTAAGAACTCTCTTAACTTCTTTTAGAACACGTTTCGGATTGGCTACATGTTCTAATACCTCCATGATGAATACGGCGTCAAAATAACCTCCAGGAAATTTAAGATTGTGGGCATCTCCAACTATAAATTTCATTCTTGGATTCTTCCAATGTTTATTAGCCCAATCTACTGAAGTTTGTAAAACATCGATACCGATTAATTTATTTGCTTTTGTTCTTTCAAAAATAATTTTTGAAAAAGTCCCATCATTACAACCAACATCTAAAACCTTGCCCTTAACGGGATTAATTATCCTGGAAACTTCAGTAAATCTCTTCTTGTGCCAAAATCGTTGGAAAGGATCTACTTTAATCGATTCATCGTACCAATTTACCGGAGATTGTTTCTTGTTCACTCTCGCATTTTACCACTCGGAAGTGCGTTTTTGAACACGAATACCGCCAAAATATTTTTCAGCGATAAGTTTCGTTTTTGAATCTTCTTCTCCAATTGTCAGCTTAAGATATTGAGAAGGAATCCCATCCAGGGGTTCGATAATGAGAAAAGAAACACCTTGCGGCTTTGAGACTTGAGATAGAGAATCGATTTGTCCAATCTGATCATGACCATGGAAGGAAGGCAGATAACCATATTTAGGTAGTCCATACCACTTGTAAAGGTAACTCCAAACAAGATTAATCCAAAGGGGGGAAGTCAAGGTATTTATACTAAACTCGGCTCCCTTAGCCTCATTGTAAGTATAGTCAATTACCGCTATCTCTTTAGTAAGAAGCAAGTCTTTTTGAATCGCAAATAAAGTAGATCCTTTGGGGTTTTCCTTAAAAATCATTGATAAATTTCCAAAGAGTAAAACAAATAATATTAAAACGATCGGAATCCAAGATTTTAATTTAGATAGGGAGTAGGCAATTGTTAGAGATACAGCAGGACCAATTCCTACCATTAAAAATGGGGTACTAACCCCACCCACAGTTACCACCCAAATATGGGCAAATAACCAGGTTGCCAAAAATGCTCCGACCTTGTCCCTTTTTACTAAGGAATATATTCCCAAAACAATAACTACTCCCCCTCCCCAGCCGATATTTCCAGGATATGAATTAAAAGCAAAAATTCTGCCGATTTGATTAAGGTAAAGAATAAGATAATCACCAATTGATTTTGCATATGCCAGATTTGCTTCTCCACCCAAAGCCAGAGCTTTTATTCCCTCAATACCTCTAAATCCAAATTTAAATTCGGCAAGAATCATTGTCGCGACTGCAACTAATAATGAAAGAGTAAAAACCGTTAATTGTTTTTTGCTGATATTTTTCTTAGAAATTAATAACCATATTAAAATGGGAATAAGATGATAAATAAGAAAAATTTCCGCCTGAACTGAAAGACCAAGACCAATTGCACAAAGAACCGGGCCAAATTTATTTTTATTTGATATCCACAACCATAAACCTAGATAAATTAAAGGTACCGTCCAAATTCCAATTGTTGGATTTGACAACCAGGTTGCATACTGCGTGGCTTCAAAGGAAATTGCAAAAAGAAATGATGCTGAAAATCCAACCCAGGTCTTTTTGGTTAACAAATAGCCTAAATAAAAAACTATAAAGACAGTCAGGGAATTCAAAAATGCAATCCAATAGGCAACGATAACAGGACTACCGTGGCCTATCAAATATGCCGGGGCCAGAAGATAATAATAAAAAACACCGTGATAAAGACCTGGAGTGGAAGCAGGTGGTCCTTGAATTTTAAGATCTCCTTTGAGTATTTGTTGAGAAACAATCGCATCTCTTGCTTGATCATATCCAAAAGTTAAAGAATTTTTTGGCAAGTATAGAACTCTTAAAACAAAAGTCAGGATAAATATTCCCAAAAGAAAAATATAATTAATTTTTTTCATTACAATAAACCGATAACTTTTCTGGAAAACATTTCATTACCAAAAAGAAAAGAGTTCTCGCTCGCTTTATCCGATAATTTTTTCCAAAGTTTCCTATCTTCCGAAAGTTCCATGGTTATTTTAATAAGTTCATTTATACTTTTCCACAAAAATCCGTTTTCCTTGGATTTAATAATTTCTTTTGATCCTCCGGCATTAAAAGCTAAAGGAACAGCTCCGGCCACCATTGCCTCAACGGTGGTTATGCCAAAATGCTCAACTTGTTCCGGATGAAGGTTTTCATTAATTTCATATCCCGCTGCCGACCAGAAAAATCTTGTTTTACCGTAAATATCCAGAAGTTCTTTATTGTAAGGTATTCCTTCCAAAATCTCGATATTATATCCAATAGATTTATTTTTTAATTCTTTAATATATTCTTTACCTCCAATATCACTTCCTCCGACCAAAACAAGTTTCCAGTCAGGAACCTTCTTTGAAAATTTCTTAAACGCATCAATTAAAACATCTTGTCTTTTGGATTGAACTAGTTTGGAAAATCTTCCTACATATAAAATTATATTTTCTTTTCTCTTTGGCTTTATTTTGAATACATCAACAGGGGGATAAATAACAATACTTCCTACACCAAACTCACGATCGATAACATTTTTTGTAAACTTAGAATTGCATACTATTTTATTTACTCTGATAAGCTTCATTCTATTAAAAAGGGATCTTCCATCAACATCATGAAACGGAACCTGAAAGTGCAAGATATTTTTCCGCGAATGAAGAAGCGGAATAGATCCATCAGAAACCCAAAAACAAAGATCGTACCCAGAACCCTTTTTGATATCAGGAACAAAATTGATATTAGATAAATTTATACCAAGCCTTTCTTCCAGCTTTTCTTTAATTTTAATATCTTTCCATTCAACATCCACAACCCAGCCTTCATCTGCTAAAACTTTAGCAAACGAAAGGGTATATCTTTCTCCACCCCCAAGAGTATCTAAGTACGGATTAAAGATTGCTGCTTTTCCCATAATTTTGCGTAGGTAATTAACCTACTATATGTCTGATAGAATACTTCAATTACTCCAATAGTTCCATCCAAAAATCCAAGCTTTCTAATACCTCTGTACCAAAATTCTCTAAAACCGACTGAACAAAATCTAAACAAATTCATTTTGGGGTGTCCTGACTTAAAAAGAAGCTCTGCTTCGATTTCAGACCATTTATTGGTTTTTTCCACCATTTCAGTTAAAGTCCTATGAGAAGTATGAACTAAAGCTTGTTTTAATTTACCCACTCCCCCTTTTATTTTTGGCTGTTCATGAAGATCCCCTTCCCATTTTATCAAAGCCTCTTTTTTAATCAGTCTTAAAACATAATCCGGTTTCCATCCTCCATGTTTCATCTCTTTTCCCAATAAAATATTTTTCCTAGGTATCGCGTAAGCACAAAATCTTTCTTTCTCTAACTCTATCTCTATCTCTTCTCTCAGTTCTTTTGAGACTTCTTCATCTGAATCAACATAAAAAAGCCAATCTCCTGTAGCTTTTTGGGCACCGTAATTTCTCCACTCGGAAAAACTTCCCGAAAGTTCATCTGTCTCTACTTTTATTATTTCATCTGCCCACTTGACCAAATCTAAACATCTTTTTAACAATATCTCATCATATTTACCTCCGATTAATACAATTGTTGAAACTGTCATTTTTTATTTCCCTCCGGGCCAGAGGCCCTATGGGCCGGTGGCCATGATCCCTTTCCCCACTTTCCTAAATAATAATCTCTGACTCCCATTTTCTGCCAATGCCTTCCTCTAATAATAAATCCCAAGCTTTCTTTAATTAATGCAATTTTTGTTCTTATTGGAGCGTACCTTAAACCAAAATCCAATCTATTTCTGGTTAAAAAATAATCATTTAAGTTACTCCCTATTGCAGAAGAAGAAGAAACCTTGTGCCAAAGACGGGTCTCAGGAGTATAAATAACTTTCCACCCTGCCTTTTTTGCCCTTATACAATAGTCTGCATCTTCCCAATACATAAAATATTTATCTCTTAAAAAACCAATATCGGCCATTACTTTATTTCTAATAAGAAGGCAGGCCCCGTTTGCCGCATCTACTTCAATTTCTTGATCATATCTCCCCTTATCTACCTCATCCACCCCTCTATGAATAGAATAAACATTATCCCAATCGATAAATCCTCCCGCATACCAAATAACTTTTCCCAAATCTTCTTTCTTGTATCTCTCTTTATGAAACTCATACCCTTTAGCAAAGTACATCTTTGGAGCCAAAAGTCCGATCTTTTGGTCTCTTTCGGCAACACCGATTAATTTAATTAAGATGTCTTTTGGCAGTATCACATCGTTATTAAGTAAAATCGTATAATCAAAGCCTTCTTTAAAAGAATATTTAAGCCCAAAGTTGTTTCCTCCCGCATAACCTAAATTTTTTCCGGTTTCAATAAACTTGTAGTTCATATTAGGAAGTTTGTAATCCGAAAGCATATCTTTCGAATCATCAGTAGATCCGTTATCAACAACTACACATTCAACTTTTAAACCCTTTATGTCAAGTTCAGACACGTTCTCAAGTTGTTCTTGAGCCATAACCCTGGCGTTCCAGTTGAGGATAATTAAAGAAACTTTAACCATGAGAACTTCTTCCTAAGCCACCACCTTAAATCTGAAACTGTCTTATTTAACTCATTTTTTATTTCAGATTTTTCCAGATTTTTATCAGAAAACCCCTGTTTCTCCCAAACCTTAAGATATAAAACAAGTTGGGAAAATGACTGTAGCAATGAAAGAGCTAGTCCATGAATACCGTCTTTATATCCTTCCCCTTCAAAATATCTGCTTAAAAATTCATTAGCGGGTTTTTTAATCAAATCCTTCCAAGAAAACACATAGCCGCCCTTTAAAAGATTATCCTTTCCCGCATCTGTATATCTAAGCATCTTTTCAAGATATGAAGATATGTTTTTATAGTTATTGTGGATAATGGCATATTCTTCTTTGTCCGGAAGGTCTGCACCCTTCCCTTGAGTCATCGGGACAGAATGAATTGCTTCATTCCAAGAAACAAACCCTTTCTTAAAAAACCTAATATTATAGTCAGGCCACCAGTTGGTATGTTTAATCCATTTTCCAAAGATAATATTTTTTCTGGGAACCCTGTAATAGTCAGCTTCCGGCTTTTTAGTTATCTCTCTTAATTTTTTAACCAAACTGCTTTGCAGTTCTTCATCTGGATCCAGTATGAATATCCAATCACAAGTTGCCTTGGAAACCATAAAGTTTCTTACAAGTTCCACATAATTTTCTTTCTTATGGGAAAAAACTTTAGCTCCAAGTTTTTTGGCAATCGTAGAGGTATTGTCTGAAGACTCCATGTCGCAAACAACTATCTCGTCTGCAAGACTCTTTACAGAGTTAATGGCCCTAGAAATCTCGTCTTCGTTATTTAGTGTGTTTATTACAACCGATATCATATCTCTGATTTTACCACGTAAACACCTACTTCTTTATTATCGAATATCTTTTCTATTCCAAGTTCTGTTTCACCCAAGTAAGCTCTTTGCTCTATGTCATAAAGAAAACGTTTGTCGCCTTTTAGCCAATAAATATATTTGATGTTATTTTTTTTAAGAAATTCTCTTGATTTCTCTTGATCTTTTTCTTTATACCAATTCTCTATCTCAACTCTCCTGTCTTTCCATCCGTATCCGGTAATATCCAAATTCACCTGGTCTTCTAAAAAAGTGATTTTATTGGCAAAAGCCGACACGTAAGCGGTTGAATCATATAAATATAACGGCCTTGGCGGATTTGCTTCCGCTTCTTTGGCGCGAGTAGCGTCGAAAGGATAGGTCAAAATAATTCCATTGGATTGATTTTTTAAAAATTCCAAAGCTTGCAATTCAGCATTTGATAAATATGCGGGTGGATTTTTAGGTAGATAATGCTTCATTGCCCCAATAGTAGTTGGAATAGTTAGCAAAACTACGGCTATCAATAAAAGTTTAGTGAAGCGAGATGCTGTAATTCCGGCTAAAATTGCCGAAAAGAATAATGAATAATAGAAAAATTGAATTGTGTTCCAAGGAGTTCCTTTTTGCAAAAAAAACATTGGAATGATAATTCCTGCTGAAATTATGCTTAAGATTAATATTTTTATTGAATCGAGTTTCTTAAAAGCGTCTTTAATAAAAATAATTCTTGTTCCCATATTTCCAACAAGAAAAAGTAAAAAAGCTACTCCATAAGCCAGAGTTGCCTTAACCCAAATTCCTCCCATCCTGTATGTGGTCATTGCAGAATAGAATTTCATCCAACCGAATCTATCAGATAAACCCATCATTGTTTCCAAAAACCAAAACGGCTGCCAAACCAACAGTTTAGATGAAGTTCCCAAAAGCGGCACAAATAAAATAAAACTAAGAAAAAGAGTACCTAAAAAAACTTTGAAATTTTTGGACAAAAGTAATCCGATGAGCACTAAAACTGCTGCGTAAATTTTAATTTCAACTAAAACACCAAAAAATAATATTGCCAAAAATAATTTTTTCTTGTGTAAACAGATAAGTCCCAAAAGAATAAAAATCAAAGACAGGGCAAACGGAGGATTAATTAAGGTCGAAATTGCTTGCTGAGACCAAAACATACTCTCACCATCAAATTTACCGTTTCTTAAAAATGTAACAAACCACCCCAATCCACCGCCAAAGTAAATAAAGAAGGAGGATAATAGGGCACTTTGCTTAGACTTTGTCCAGTTTAGCGTAAATAGATAAGTTAATAAGCCGATGAGAAAAGCAAAAACAGGAGGTAGAATCTGAAAATACAAAATAGTTATTGGCAACTTAGTTACTTGGTTAATTAGCGACACCAATAAATCAAAACCAATATGATAATTCTGAAGTAAATTTCCTGAAAACACCGGAATCTCAATTGGAAATCCCTTTAATATATTATTTATTAAGGCCAGGTGCCAAATCCCATCGTGTCCGTTTGCTCCCCAAAACCCCATACCAAAGGGGTAAATTATCCCGCTTTTAACCATCGTAATAGACCAAAAGATGGTTCCCCATAAAAGTATGGATATCAAACTTAAGTTATTTTTTAAGAATACTAAAATAGATTTTTTTAACATCGTTTATTAAACCACTTCCCAGAATCAGATAAAGAGTCCCCATATAAGTTATTCCACCTGCAAAAATCATAATTATTAGAGTTTTTACATCAATAGTTAAAACTCCTCTAAGAATAATAAGAACCATACCCATAACCATTGAGGAAAGAAAAGGAACAATAACCGAATGATATATAGACCAATTCAAATACTTTTTAACTATATAAAATACAACTGCAGAAGAAGACCCAATTAAAAGATAGGAAAAGGCCGCACCATTAACTCCGTACTTGATGGAAAGAATGGGAACCAAAGCCCAGGTTAGAACTGTCCACATAATCATTAATTTAAATGTTGTCTTAATTTTCCCTACCGAGTTAAGAAAGTTGGTAAGTTGAGTAGATCCCGCGGCCCAAAGAGAATTTACGGAAAGAAAAATTAAAGGGATATAGGCCGGGGACCATTTTGCGTATTTCGGAATTACGGTTATTAAGATTGGAAAAATAATTGCAAGACCGACTAAACTGGGAAAAACCAAGGCACAAATAAAAAAGATTGACCTTGTCAGGCTTTTTTCCAATTCGGCTTTATCATCCTGCATACGGGAAAAGGCCGGGAATGTTACTTTAGTTACATTGTCCATAAAAAATCTTAATGGGTATTCTGCAAGTTTTTTGGCAGTCCCCAAAATTCCGACCCCTGCCGTTCCTAATATTCCTCCTAAAACAATTATCATTCCATCATCTTTTACGGTTGCCAAAAAATTATTAAGCTGATACGGAATTCCAAATTTGATTAGGTTTTTGAAAGATTTTAAATTGAATCCCAATCCCGGTTTCCAGGGATTAAGGATGTATATTGCAACTAAACCAACCACTCCTCTAATTAACACCGCATAGGTAAAACTGGTTATTCCAAACCCACGCCATGCAAAAAATACCACAACTACGCTATAAACCATGTTTTCTAAAACCTGAGGAATAATAAACTTGCCAAACTCAAGCTTTCTTTCAAGCTGGATCGAAGGAATGTTTTTTAAAGAGGCTAAGAAAAAAGATCCTCCTAAGGCATATAGAAGAATAAGACCCTCATGGGTTAAAGAATGGGTCCTAGTAAGAACTGGACCTAAAAGAAGAATAATAACAAAGATGATCGAAACCAATATTTCTTGCACAGTGAATACGGTCCTATAATCTTCTTCTTGAGGAGTCTCCTTCTTTTGAATAAGTGCCGCCCCCAGACCAATATCGGCAAAATAGGAAAGGAAGTTCACGGTTGCCGAAACTATCAAAAACACTCCGAATTGGCTGGGATTAAGAAAGGCCCAAAGAAGACCCTGAGAAACAAAAGAGATAAGATTAAGAATAAGAGTTCTTCCGGTTAAAACAGCAACCCCCTTGACGGCTCTTTTTTTAACAACATCAAGCTCAATTTCACCTTCCACGCTTAAATTGTAGCATTATTTAAGCTCAAAGAATAACAAAACTTCTTGGGGACCTTTGGTAATGTATTCCTTTGAAGTCTTGTCCCTTCTGGCTACCTTTGGGTAACTAGCGATAAGTTTAAGGCCTAATTTATCGGGATCTCCTTTAAATCTTGATTCATTAATTACTAAATATGTTTCATTACCCGCTTTTTTCGATTCCTGTAAACTTTCCGGAACCTTACTCAAATCAAGTCCAACCCCAATAACAATAATTTTTTGATTATTGTTAAGATACATTTGAAGTCCATCAGGAAGCGTTCCGAAATATCCTTCGGTTCCAACCACCAACTTTTCCTCAGATTTGAGATTTGAGGTTTGAGATTTGAGATAGTCGGCAATTTCTTTAATTCCGTCTCCCGCCGTCCACTCTTCCAAATATCCGCTTCTTTCGCTGCGGGGTAAATCCGCTTTGGCAGGATTTGTCAACAAATGATAATCAAAAATTAAAGACATTCCAGTAAATATAACCAGGAAAAGATAAAATATGCCTTTAATAATTTTGTTTTTGACTAAGATTCCAGAAGCCATAAGAATAAAGAGAGCCGGAAAAAGAAAAAGAATGTATCGAACGGTAAATGCTCTTCCGAACTCCGCCAAAACTAAAAGTGGTCCAAACCAAGAGATGATAATAATTGTCTTTTCCCTCCAATATTTTTTCCATGAAGCGAGTAAACCAATTAAAATCAATGCAAAAATCGGCCATGGACCCATTTTAGGAAACCACTTAATAAAAACGTCTTTTAAATGAGGAATTAATGGATCGGTGGGGTAAGTTAATATTCTGGTTATCGGCAAAACATAATCTTGATTGCGACTGGCAATCATATTGAAATTTGGGCCAAGACGCAAAATATTATACATTCCATAGCCAACAACCGTCACAACAACAAAAAGCGGAACCATTTTAATTAAATCTTTAGAATTTTTAATAAAAATCCAGGTTACAGGAAGAAGAAGTAAGAAAAAAATCGCCGGAGATTTTGTAAGCATTCCGCAACCTAAAGAAAACCCGGTGATTAATGCCATATCCAATCTTTTCGTTTTTGCGGTCAAAGTTCCAAAAAACAAAGTCCAGACACCAAACATGGCAAGCAGAGAATCAACCAAAGCCATCCGATCGAAGAAAAAGCTTAGGGGACAAATTGCCCAGATAAAAGCAGAGAGTAAAGAAACCAATTTATTCCTAAAAAGAATATGTGAAACAGCAAAAATGCCAATCATTGTGCCAAGACCTGAAAAAACCGAAAGAATACGTCCGGCAAACAAAGGATTATTCATATATTTGATGTAAAACATTAAAAACCACATAAATAATGGCTGTTTGCCGTCAGAAAGAGGTAAAAATCTTAAGGTAGGTTCGGCATTCATTACCTGCGACCAGCGAATATAAATTGCCTCATCGGCAAAGACGGGAAGAAGAGTCAAATTATATAACCTAATTGCCAAAGCAAAAAAGACGATTCCGATTCCACCTAAAATCACCCATTTCCACTCTTTTATGACATCCTCCACGGGCTTATGCCCGTGGTTTCCCCGTCTAAACGAGGATGACATATCAGCGTTCAATTCATCCATGGGCGATAAGCCCATGGTTTTCTTGAATGCTGTTATAAACTTTTTCACCATTGCTAAATTTTAACACAGATTGAACTATTACTTGAAAATAATCATTAGAAGAAAGAAAAAAAATAGAAAAGCAAAAAGCCAAAGAGAGGTTGAAAGAACAATGTTAATAGCATCTTTTTTCCTACCTTCAAAAAATAATTTATAGGGTTTGTAAAAAACAAGTAAACCGCAGACCAAAACCGAAACACTTAAAAGAAGAAGCATCATCACAGGGGCAAAGTATTGATTAACCTTCGGAAAAAGATGGTTTCCTTGCCAGAAAAGAAGTCCTACTAATGAACAATAGATAGTTACCCCCAATGCTTGCAATAACCCTGTTTTTTTTATACTCATACTTTTACTATACTCTGTATTTTCCCAGTAAAGCATTAAGTCTTACCTTTAATAAATCCCTTAAACCTTCCCATGAATCTTTAATGGGATTAATTCTTTCTGTTTCTTTGTGATGCCACTCCACAGGAACTTCAGCAACTTTATATCCCAACTTCCTGGCAACGTATAAAACTTCCAAATCAAACCCAGCCGAAACCGATGCTCCTCCCTTTCGGGTTTTCTCATTAACAACCCGCATTCTATTAAAAATATTTTTTGCCGCATCTTTTTTAAAAGCTTTAAATCCACACTGAGTATCTTTATAGGGAAGCCTTAAAACAACGTTTCTCAAAACAGCAAAACCGTAAGCCATGGCTTTTCTAATAAGTGGAGCTCCTTTTCTACCCGATCTGGAACCTATTGCTATATTAAAACCCTTATTAAACTTGGGGAGTAGTTTCTCTATTTGGTTTATCGGAGTCGCCTGATCCATATCGGCGAAAAGAATAATATCTCCCGATGCACTTAGCATTCCTGCAATGACCGAACCCCCTTTTCCGCGGTGTGGTTCTGCTAAAACTTTTATACCACTATGCGTCTTTGCAAAACTTTGGGAAAGTAATAATGTTTTATCGGTTGAGGCATCATCAACAATAATCACCTCCCAATTATATTTTTGTTTATTCAAGTAATTCCAAACGTCTTCCAACGAACCGTTTTTAATTGTCTTTTCTTCATTGTAAGCCGGAATTACGATAGATAATGTTTGCATATTACTCGGTATAACCACCCATCGGATCGACCAAATTTGAATTTGCTCCCTGACAACTATCTTCTACTTGACTTTCAGTATACTTTTTGTAATCTGGCAAAATCAAACCTAAGGCCCCGAAACTTTTATCTATTCTATCAACCAAACTGTGCGGAAAGACAATTGTATAGACGGGACTTCCCGATATCGGCTGATTAACATGCATGTCATTAAGCCAATAAAAATACCTATACCCTAAATTATTTCCCGGGGATGTAATATATGAAATTGAAACACAAGGGTAGTTATGATTTTGAGAATCCGTCTTAATAAAATCGACAATTGCTTTTCTATTCAAATAACCGCTTCTGTTGATGGGTCTTACAACAAACTCTTTTAAATTAACTCCCACAATGATAGTAAGAACCGCATAGCCTAAATATTTTTGTAATAAAAGATGATCTAGAAAAATCGAAATTATAGCTATCCAAACAATATTCATCCCGTTTAAGTAGTATTCGGATATATTAATTGAGTTAATCGTAAAAAATATAATATATAAGACCAACCACATAATCATAATTATGCCAAGGCTCCTTTTGATCAAGTTCTTTTTAAGAAGATATATAAAAACTAGTATCAAAACAAAAAAAGTTACCGTATAACCCAATTGGCTATTTTGACCCCAAACCATTGCTGAAGTGTTTTTTCTGACCAGCTGATAGACTCTGTTCATCTTGGCAAACCCCTTACTGGTTCCAGAAACATAATCTTTGCCGGAAGTTAGTGAGGCTACTATTGCTTTGGTTTGTCTAAAAGAATGCCTTAATTCAAAAACAATGAAAGGAGAAAAGGCAATCAAAAAAACAACAACTCCCAAAACGACATGCTTTAAATTGATCTTCTTTTTTGAAAAAATTTGGGCAAACAAAATTAAAGGAGTTAAAATTACCAAGGCCATATTAAAATTCCAGGCAGTTCCCAAAAGGGTTCCCAACAGGATATAGGCTTTACTTTTCCCATTCAAAATGAGCCAAAGGCCATAAAAAAACCAAACGGTCCAAAGATAAACCGGCATGGTAGGAACAATTTCTCTATCTGTAAAAATAAAATATACTCCGATTGAATAGATAAAAGCGGAGATTAGACCAACTCTTTTTCCGAATATCTTTGAAAAACAAAAGTAAAAAGAAAATATCGAAAACAAACCTAAAATTGTTACCAAAATAATAGTTCCTGAAGAATCCATTTTGGTTAATAAATAAAAGGGTATTTGTAAATAATAAAAAAGCGGACCAATAAATACTCCCTGAGAAGAAGTTTCCTGACCGATTAATCTTAAATGACCATTTACTAAAATATCTTTTATAATCCAACCCGCCAAATCCTGGTCATGGCCGTACATATAAAGCTCAAGCGGTTTATAAACTCTAAGAAATAGCCCAATTAATAAAATTGTTATTAGCAACCAATATTTTTTCATAACGTAATCGTTTCAAGCTTCGCTTATCATATCCTTAACCTCCTTTCGACGGTAATTGCTCCAAATTTTTTCTGTTCGAACATCTTTCCAATTCCCTTTTGTCTCGCCATCCAGGAATCTAATCTTTCCTGATGATCCGGATCATGTTCATATAAAAGATATAATAATTCTACGTTTTCATTATTGGGTTCTTTGTTATATTTTGTAGTTCCCAGCCATTTAAAAAGATAGTCATAGGCATAAGGAATAACCGGTGGAACATAAACATCTACGTTAAAGTTTTTGTTTCCTGCGTTTTCATAAATCCAACCAATAGCCTGTTTTTGATTAACAAAACCAATACTATTTAGTCCTTCCGACTTATCCCAGAATTTAAAATGCAATACATTATAATTATTGGTTAAGAATATATACACAAAATAAACTACAAAAATAATTCCCAATTTAAATTTCCACATATATCCCAATACAATCGAAAAAAGAAGAAGAAAAGGCAAGTAGTAGCCTGTTAAATAATAATCATAGATATTGCCAAAATTCCCCTGAAAAAATATCAAACCAAAAGTAACCGACAATAGAAGAAGAACGAGCACTTTAACTCCGTCTTTTTTAATAAGATCCCTAAGATGATAAACGAAAAAAAGCAAAACTCCGCTTAAAAGAAATTTTTCAACAGCGTATCTGGCATTAAAAATTTTATTGGTAAAAACGTTATAATAAAATCCGATTTTAACGGCAATGAAATTCCAAGTTGGAAGCTTGAAACTTTCATCAGTTATTAAAAACTTTTTTATATTGCTAATCAATATTCCGTGATTTTTAATATCAAATGCAACCAGCGGAAAAATTGCTAATAAAACAAATATTCCCGACCAAATAATTATTTTTCTATTTAGTAATTGTTTTCTTTTCCAAATAAAAAGAGTAAGAAGGGGTAGGAAGTAAAAAACCTCTCCTGCAGAACCAAAATGAAAAAGAGAAACTGTGGCAATAAAAACAGCCGAAACCCAAGCCCATTTTTTCCCTTCGACAATTAATACCAGCATCCAAACAAAAAGTACACTTAAAAGAAGCATTGGCGTCGGATTTGAAAGCCAACGGGAAGCAAGAACTATATTAAACGAAAATGAAGACAAGATGGTTGCAATTAAACCTGTTGTTCTATCCTGAATTTTCGTTCCAAGATAATACATAACTGCCGATGCAATTATCGATGTTACCGATAAAAACACTGATGGCCAAATTGGATTACCTTTTCCAAAAAGATAAAAAGGGGCAATAAGATAGTAATAAAAAGGTCCTCTAAATATTCCGGCAATTCCCGTGGTGGGACCAATAAAAGGAATGTTTCCAAAATGCCAGAGGTCCCAAATAACCAAAGCATCTCTACCTTGATCAAAATAGAAACCAAGAAGATTATTTAGGTTATAGACTCTAAGAAAAAGACCGAAACCAAGAATTACCAACAAAAGAAGATAAATAATCTTATGTCCTAATACCTCTTTAGTTAGTTTTTTTAGCATACTTTCTGGCAACTTCCAAAACTTTGTCTACTGCCTTTTCAAAAGGCAAACCCACAATTCTTGCCCCAGCGGCTTCTTTATGTCCTCCTCCTCCTAATTCCTGGGCAATTTGTGAAATATCAAAACTTCCCCTTGATCTAAAACTACAGGTGACAAAATCTTTCTTCTCTTCAACTATTATGATTCCAAAATTGGTTCTATCAACTATTGACGCAAAATTACTGGCACTTGCAGACTTTGCTTCTACTGGTCTTCCGTATTTTTCATATTCTTCTAAAGAGATTGCTACCCAAACAAAATTGTAATCTTTTTCCAATTGCATTAAGTCTAAAATTCTCCCCCAAAACTTCATTTCATTAAAAGGAATTGACCCGTAAGTTTTTGCCACAATCATATTTTTATCGGCTCCCAAATTCATTAGTCTGCTACCTATTTCAAGAGTTCTTGAAGTAACATTTGTGTATCTGAAAACCCCTGTATCTCCGATTATTCCGGAAAGAATACACATGGCAATATCTTTGTTAATTTCTAAATTCCAATCTTCAAAAACATTAAATATTAGTTCTGACGCCGAGCTTAATCCTTTTGAGATTATAGAATTTTCAAAACCTATTTCATTTGTTTCATGGTGATCAATATTAATAACATCTATTTTGGGAGGATTAAAATCCAAAATCCCCGATATTTGCCACCAATTAGCAGCATCGGGAATAACCCACAAATCATATTTGGAAAAATCAAATTCAGAATAATTGACCTGTTTAATCTTTTCAAAATTGGGAAGATAACTTAAAGATTCAGGGAGTTTACTTGGACAAATTAATTCTATTTCAAAATCTCTAATTTTTTTTAAAGCAAGATAAATTGCCAAGGCACTACCTATTCCATCAGGATCAGGTTTATAGTGACAGTTAATAAGTACCCTTTTTGTTTTATTGATGAGTTCTAATATCTTTAAGGATTCTTGATAATTCATAATTATTTAGTGTGACCCAGCTTGTAAATATTTGTCCCCCAAACCTCCCACTGATCGATAATTTTAGTCCAACCGAAGTTGGTAATCCAGGCCGACGGGTCATGGGTCGGATCGCATTTTTCTTTAGGCATTTCACAAACAACAAACAATTGATTCGTAACCGTATAGGCAACCGCACTTGGGTCAGTATCAACCACCTTAGCATCCCAAAGAGAAAGAAAATATTGATAGACATCGCGGTTGCTGTTTTTAGAAATTGTAGCAATGTTAAATCTCTCTCCACCAGCTTTTTCTTCAATAAATCTAGAAATCATAATACTTCGGGGTAATTGCATATTAGGAGCTTTTCTAATTGGTGTATTCCATAAGTTAACCGCCACTAAGACACTTAAATAAACATACAAACAAATAGGGAAAAAAATTTGCTGTTTTTTGATTTGAGATAATTCATAAATTAAAGCTCCAATTAATAAAAAGATTGCAGGAAAAACGAATCCAAAATAATGATCATATATTTGGCCCTTATAAACGCTTAATCCTAAAATTCCAAAACCTAACCAACTTACCAAAAGTAAATTTTTCTTTTTAATAACTGACCAAATCATATATGATGCTAATCCAATCGAAGTTGTTACTCCAAGAGGATTAATTTTGGCTGTTACCAAGCTGGTTATCGACATTTTATATATTGGCCAAATTTTTGAAACAAAAAACCAGGGTTTGAAAGTAACTGCGTCTTTCTTTACAGAAAAAAATTGGCCCATGGCGGCAAAATTTCGCCAACCGTGACGGGCATCAAAAATAACCAAGGGTGACATCAGTAAGATAAAAATGATTGAGGTAATTAAAAATTTCTTCTTAAATTCCCGATTTTTATTTTTGGTAAGATACCAAAAAAGTCCCAGTGTAGGTAAAAGTAACAACCCTAAATAATGTGATTGCAAAACAAAAGCGAAAGAAATCCCTAAAATAATTAACCATTGAAAATTATTCTCTTTATAAACTTTCCAAATTGAATAAATACACAAAAGAGCAAAAAATGGCATCACATTTGGGTTCCATGAAGAACGAGAGTAAACAATTATAGTCGGAGAAATTGCATAAAGTGTCGCTGCAAGTAAAGCTGCTTTAGGCAAAAACCATTCTCGCCCCACCCACCAAACTAAAGCAATTGTTGCTACTCCCAATAAAGCAACCATTACAGCAGGCCCTACTGGTGAAAAATTAGAAACAAGAAGGGGTATAGCCATCATGTAGTAATAAAACGGCCCTAAATACATATTTCCTATTGAAGTTCCTGGACCTATCAGCATAATGTCAAAATATTTAAGAAAACGGCTAACTACAATTGCATCCCTTCCTTCATCCCCCAAAAATGTCATATAATCTCCAATTTTATAAAGCCGTAAAAAAGCTCCAGTCGCAAGAATTGTGACAAGAATTATAAATTCAATTTTATTATTTTTTACCCAATTTTTAAGTTTTTCCATAGCTTTATTAAATCAACAAAACTTTGAATGATTACATTTAATTTTCTTCCGGTTCCTACCCTTCCTGCAGGAAAGTGTGTTACCGGAATTTCAACTATCTTAAAACCGGCTTTTTTAGCTTTAATTAAAAATTCACTGCTGATAAACGCTCCTCTTTCTGATTCCAACTTCGGGATTTTCTCAATCACTTTTTTTGAAACCATTTTAAAACCGCAGTCGATATCTCTTGTTTTTAAACCAAAGAGGGTAAAAACGAATAGCTCCCAAATTCTGCTTGTAATGATTTTCAAATAAGAAACTTTCCTTTTTTTATAGTAGCCGGCAACAATGTCTGCACCTGTTTCTTTTTGTTTTTCAATAAATGTCATAATTTCGGTAAAATCAAACTGCCCATCAGAATCCATAAAAGCAATCCACGGATATTTGGCTGAATAAAAACCGCTTCTTAAGGACGCTCCGTAGCCGCGATTAAATTCATGATTAATTATTTTTATACGAGGATCGCGATTTACCAAATCTTCAACGATCTTTTTGGTTTTGTCTTTTGATCCATCATTAACAACTGTTAACTCCCATTCATCGGCAATTTTTAACAAAGTATCCCGAACCTGCAAAACGGTTCTTTCAATATCCTTTTCTTCATTAAATGCAGGTAAAAAAACTGAAAGTGAATAAGCTTTTGGCATACAGGCAAAGTCTAGCATATAATGAGTATGATGAAAAAGATTCAAAGACTTCTTTTGCTCGTAGCTATATCCCTAATTCCCACATTTTTTGTCTGGCTCCCTTTTTTTGCCAGATTAAAAAGCCTTTGGGGGATTCCCTTGCCTCAAGTCGGAATGGCCACAATTGTTTCCAACTATGACGGACCAATCTACTTGGTTATTGCCAAAAGTTTGTATAACCCCGATATAATCGGGGCAAGCTTTCAGTTCCCACTTCCACTAGAGTATTATGCAGCCCACTTTCCTCTGTTCCCTTTCCTTATTAGACTCTTTTCAATTTTCTTAGGTTTTCCTTATTCAATGCTTTTTATAACTGTTGCTGCATCATGTCTCGCAACATATTTCTTTTATAAGTTTATAAGGCAGTATCAGAATGAAGGAAATTCGTTATTCTTAGCGCTTGTCTTCTCATTATTCCCCGCCCGCTGGTTGATTGTTAAATCTGTTGGCTCTGCAGAGCCTTTATTTATGGCTGGACTGCTCGCATCGATCTACTATTTCCAAAACAAAAAATACCTGTTGGCTGGCATTTGGGGAGCTTTGGCACAACTTGCAAAACCACCCGGAATTCTTCTTTTTGTAGCCTATATCCTTGCCATCTTCGCACCTGTGATAAAAAACGCCATTACAACAAATAAAAATATACTAAAACTCACAGAAATCAAAAAATATTGGCCGATACTTTTCATTCCCCTCGCTCTAGTTCTTGTCTTTTCGCTTTTTGGTTTACAGTTTAAAAATTTCTGGGCCTATTTTAATTCGGGGGATAATATCCATCTGATGTTTCCCCCATTTTCAATATTTAACTACTCTGCTCCCTGGGTAGGCACTTTTTGGCTCGAGGAAGTTGTGTTTATTTACCTTCTGGGAATTTTAGGAGTATTAAAATTGATTAAAGAAAAGGATCATGTCGTTTCGTGGTTTGCGGGCATATTTATTCTTTCAATCCTTTTTGTAGCCCATAGAGATATTGTGCGGTACGCTCTCCCCGCAGTTCCTTTTATTATCAAGGCTTACTCAAATACACTAATCACTAAGGAGTTTAAGATTGCTTTTGCCATAATAATTATTCCAATCTTCCTTTTTTCACTCGCTTATATTTCCCAAAACACCATGCCCATCTCCAACTGGGCTCCATTCCTCTAAAAACGTGGGGTAAACCTAAACTTTCCGACTAATAGTGTACAAATGGAAATAGCACGCCACTGGAGATTGCAAAAAGTACGACATAGCTTAATTGGTGAAATTGGGGAAGATGAGAAACCGCACTTTCCACCAGGAAAAAGGTGGCCGAAGATCACGCCAGAATTAATTTTTTTTCCAAGGCAACTTCCACGTCTTCCAGATAAAGAGGTTATAGACAACGTAGTTGTAGGGAATCACTACAACTATTAGGGCGAAAATAAGAGCAAAAAGCCTGACAAGCGAACTATCCGAAAATATTCTTGTTGCGGCGGTTACTATTAAAGGTTGAACAATAACAGCAAAAAGAGATGAGAGATTAAATTTTAAAAATTGAGGAATGATGTCGCCAACCTTAGTGATGGTTTTATCCTTAAAAGTCCAAACGTTATTAAAAATAAAATTAGAGACAATGGCCGCTTCGGTGGCCAAAAGAGTGGCAAAATAAGTTGAAAGACCAAACCTCTTTAAAGCTTCAAGTCCTAAATAATTAACCAAAAACCCGGTAAAACCGACAATCCCGAATTTAATAAACCTTATTTTATCTTTAATTCCTAAAATAATTGCAGTTTTAAGAGATTCTATAAATTCTATCCAATTAAATTTCGATTTTTCTTTCTCCCGTGATGCAAATTCCAGGGGAACTTCAATAGTCTTTTTTGACAACCTCAATGTTTGATAAAGCAAATCTGTTTTATGAGCAAATCTTTTTAAAGCCATAAGCTTCTCTAGATTAATTTTGTCCAAAACATCTTTAACCCGCGTCAATCTAAAACCGGTTGTATAATCATGTATTTTGAAATTAAGAAGACATATCTGAATAAATAGGTTTCCAAAATAGCTCACAATTTTTCGAGAGAATGCCCATTCTTTTGGTATTGAACCTCCTTTTATATATCTACTTCCTATTACATAATCAGCCCCGTTTATATAAGCCTCAACCATGGGAATAACAAACTTGGGAGGATGCTGAAAATCCGCATCCATCTCCATTACGGCATCGGCATGAAGCTTTTCGACCGCATATCTAAAACCTTTAACATATGCCCAGCCAAGTCCTTCTTTTTGTTTTTGCAATAAAAACAATTTTGAATATTTTTCCTGATACTTTTTAACAATATCCCCGGTTTTATCCGGAGAAAAATCATCAACAATCAAAAGATTCATTTCAATTCCGGTGATTTTGGGAAAAACTTTCTCGAAAAGTTCCGTAATCATGGGGCCGATATTCTCTGCCTCATTATAGGCAGGCATAACAATTACGACTTTATCCATTACTTAATGTTACAATATGGTTATGAAAATTGACATACTCACACTATTTCCAAAAATGTTTGAGGGACCTTTCAATGAATCAATTATCAAAAGGGCTCAAGACAAATCTTTGATTGAAATAATGATTCACGACCTAAGAAAATGGGGACTTGATGATAGGCGTACGGTTGACGATAGGCCCTATGGCGGAGGTCCGGGAATGATTATGAGGGTTGATGTAGTTGACTCCGCATTAAAAGAATTAAAAACAAAAAATTCTAAAGTTATTTTATTAGACGCAACAGGAGAAAAATTCACGCAGCAAAAAACAGTAGAGTTAAGTAAACTGGAGCATCTGATTTTAATTGCCGGCCACTATGAGGGGGTTGACCACAGAGTTCATGAACACTTAGTAGATGAAGTTATTTCAATCGGAGATTATGTTTTAACCGGAGGGGAAATTCCGGCAATGGTTATTATTGATTCTATTGTCAGATTAATTCCGGGAGTTGTGGGAA
>Ga0208245_1000755_pt1 | contig 23890 bp, 23 predicted proteins | sample RifOxyC1_FD_184035 | JGI IMG/M metagenome (GOLD analysis project Ga0208245, IMG submission 184035) | Soil microbial communities from Rifle, Colorado - Rifle Oxygen_injection C1 (SPAdes) | ecosystem: Environmental > Terrestrial > Deep subsurface > Rock core/Sediment | place: Rifle, Colorado... | reverse complement strand
CAAGCGGCTGGTTAAACTCGGCCACTCGGTTCGGATTTACAATTACCAGGATTTAAAGTCGGTGGGCAGCCTTCCAAAATTTGATCCGGCTCCGGATATTGTGATCCCCACAAATGGTCGCCTGCAGGCAATAAAAGCCAGACTTTGGTGTCTAGTAAACCAAAAAAAGTGCTTTATTTCCGGCCAATCAGGTCCTGGAGCCGATGACAAATTAAATCTGTTAACTTTCCCCGATGCATTTATTGGTTTGACCACTTATCAATGCCGCTGGGCCAAGGCCTTCAACCCGCTAGTTAAAGTGGTGCACATTTCTAACGGGGTTGATCCGGAAGTCTTTTCTCCTAAAGCCAGGCCACTGTCTTTACAAATCAAATCTCCGGTAGTTATTTACGTGGCTGCTTTAGAGCCAATTAAAAGGCACCACCTATTAATCGACGCCGTTTTCCAAACTTCAGCTTCCCTGCTTTTGGTGGGTAAGGGTAGCCTGGAAAATGAAATAACCAAAGCCTGCCAAAAAAAATTACCGGGCAGATTTCAAATCATATCAGCTTCATACGCCCAGATGCCGAACGTTTATGCCTCAGCCGATGCGGCTGTGTATCCGACTTCTCCTTGGGAGTCATTCGGCATCTCCATCTTGGAAGCCATGGCTACCAATTTACCGGTAGTAGCTACCAATGATCCGATTCGAAAAGAAATTATCGAAAAGGCAGGATTTTTAGCTAATCCCGAAAATACTACTGAATTTGCAAATGCTATCAGCCTGGCTCTTAAAAAATCATGGGGAAATATTCCTCTTAATCAAGCTAAAAAGTTCACCTGGGATATTGTGGCCCTAAAATATCATCACTTATTTACCAAAACCACTTAATAAAATAATGGAAGTTGCCGTAGTGGTCATTGCCAAAGATGCTCAAGCTACTCTGAGCAAATGTCTGACCAGTGTAGCCAGTCTTACCGACGAGGTGCTAGTGGTGGTAGACGATCGTAGTACTGACGACACGGATCGAATCGCCAAAGATTTTGGAGCCAGAGTCGTTTTTAATAAATTTACTGATTTTTCTTCACAAAGAAATTTTGCAGCCAGTTTGGTGTCCCGGCGATGGATTTTTTCTTTAGACGCCGATGAAGTGGCCACCCCTGAACTGGTTACCGCCATCAAATCCCTGCCGGAAAATCAATTGTATGCGGCCTTCAGCATTCCCCGGAAAAACATTATTTTTAAAAAAATAATTAACTACACCAATTGGGATCCCAATGGACTGATTCGGTTGTACGATGAAACTCGGGCCAGTTGGCAGGGGCTGGTGCATGAATCCATCGTTACTGATTCGGCTGTTGAAAAACTTTATGATCCGATAATTCACTACAACTACCAAACAGTAGAACAGTTTATGCAAAAGCAAAATGACTACTCAACCAAACAAGCTGAGGAAATTATTGCTCAAAAATCAGATTTTTCATTAATTAAATTCGTTTTGCTTCCGCTGGTAGATTTTCTTAGACGCTACGTCCTGCACACTGGGTTTTTAGATGGATGGCATGGTTTTTTTCTAAGCTACCTGATGGTTATTTATCACCTGTCAGTTTGGATTAAAGTATGGCAAAAAAAATCCCTCTCATCTTCATCTTAATTCTGGGATTAGGCTTAAGATTGATCAACCTTAATCAGAGTTTCTGGCTGGATGAGGCCTCCCAGGCTCAAATGTCTTCCCGGACAGTTGAATGGATTTGGTCTGGTCGCCAAAATGACTTTCACCCGCCCCTGTTTTACCTGTTAGCCCATTTTTGGCTTCAATTAGGGAAGTCGGAATTCTTCCTTCGTCTGCTGCCGGTTTTCTTTGGCACCGCCAACATCTGGGCCATTTACGCGTTATCGAAAAAGTTGCTTACCACTGACAAAATCAAAATAAAATCCCTGGTTATCGACGCTGGATATCTGTCTGCCTTTCTTCTGGCCATTAATCCGTTTGCCATCTATTACTCACAGGAATTCCGCACCTATTCGCTCTTAGGACTTTTAGGCACCCTGGCTGTTTATTATCTGTTTACTAATAAATGGCGGTGGCTGACTTTAATCAACTTGCTGCTTATTTATACTCACTATTCGAGCGCTTTTTTAATCATCGCTCAATTCACATACCTGATTTTTTATAAACGTCAAAACCTTCGCCCGTTTGGTTATTCACTCCTGATATCGCTTTTGTTATACGCTCCCTGGCTGCCTCAATTGTGGGGGCAAATTCAAGCCGGCACCAACATAGATAATTATTTGCCCGGATGGCGGTCTCTTTTGAGTGTCTCAGCTTTTAAAATAGTCCCGCTGACCTTCTTTAAATTAACGGCCGGGAGAATTACTTTTCTTTCTAAATATATTTATTATCCCTACGCAGCTTTCGTTTTAGCCTGTGTTTTTGCTTCATTTAAGTTAGCCAAACAAAATAGGGACTTTATTTTCAACTGGATTCTGGTTCCTGTTCTGTCGATGATTGTTTTTTCTGTAGTCTTTCCCCAAAACCAACCTTTTAGAGTCATCTACATCATCCCCGGGTTGGTAATTTTGTCTGTTCAGGCTTGTCAACGCTTTCCTAAGCTGTTTCTCACTTTCATGATTTACATTGCTCTGGTAGGTAATGTCAGCTATTTTACCCGCCCCAGGTTGCAGCGGGAACAATGGCGTCAGTCCTTGGAGTATTTATCCGCCAAATCCTCGGCTTCAGTTCAAACTGTGGTCAAGTTTTCCGGAAAGTTTTCCCCGTTTGATTGGTACGCTCCCCAATTGCCAGTTCTGGCTGCTGTGCCCACCTTTCCGGCCCAAGCTGGGCAGGTGGCTAGTGTCATGTCAGATCTAAGTAACAGTCAGATTACCTCAGTTTATCTTTTTGATTACCTTGGGGAATTAACCGACCCCCGGCGCCAGGTTGATCAGACGCTGGTCGACCAGGGTTTTTCCAAGGACAAAACCATCAATTTTGAAGGCGTGGGGCTGATACATTTATTTAATAAAAACCCATGATTCCGATTTTTCAGCTGATACACGTCGGCGTGTATTGGATCTTGGATTTCGTTTCCCCGGCAGAGTTTTACGTATATCCATATCTGTTAAGTAAGGGCCTGATTCCATATCAGCAAATTACCGACCACCATTTCCCGGGTCTTTTTTTCCTACCGGTGAACTTTTTTACATTGGGTTTTGTAGATCCGCTAAGTTTTAAACTTTTGCTTTTGTTAACCATCATCCTGACCTCAGTTTTGTTGGCTAAACTGTCTCGTTTCAAATCAATAAACGGGGCATCTCTATCCCAGGTTGTATTTCTTTATTCGCTCTGGCAGTTATTTTTTTCCGGGTCGGTTTTTTGGATTGAGGCCATCTTACCTCTGTTTATGTTGCCCGGGCTGATCCTGTTTGAAAAAAAACGTTTTCTGCTGTCAGGATTATTTTTTGCCTTAGCTATTTTATTCAAGCAAACAGCTGTTTTGCCAATTATATTTTTAAGTCTGTATTTACTTAAAAAACCGCTTCAGTTAGTACCTTTTTGGCTACCCACGGCAATTCTGATTCTTTTGCTGGGATGGTACTTTTACAGTCTTGGAGCTTTATCCGACTTTGTGTGGTGGAATTTTACCTTCAATCTTAACCATTACCCTGCTGCTGCCTACCGGCCGCCAGCTGTGTCAGACTGGCTAAAAATAAGTCTTCCAGTTACTTTATTTCTCACTTCTGCCTGGACTGTTCTTAAAACTAAATCCGAATTTGGCATTAAGTTAGCCATTCTCATAATAATCCTAGCCCTTCCCGGATTTAGCCGATTTGGTCTAGAACATTTTCAATCCGCCGTGCCGTTTTTTTGTTTGCTGATAGTGCTGGCAGCTAGAAGAAATACCTTTGTTTGGGTTCCCATTTTGGGTCTTTCACTTTTATGGGTCGGGTTTTTTATTTTCAGATCCCACCCTTCATCATCATTTATAAATTTCAGTAAGTCTGATCAGCTCCTGTATCAAAAAGTCTCGCAGTTATCCGAGTCGGGTAAAACGGTTTTTGCTCTCGGTACCAGTCCGCTTGTTTACTCGCAGGCTTCACAAGTTCCTCCGGGTAGGTTTTTCTTTTTTCCGCTTCCCTGGTTATTTTCGCTTCTTGAATCAAAACAGCTGGAAATTTTAAAAACCTCTCCCCCGGATTTCATCATTTTTAACCCCCAAAGTCGGGTAGACAACTTAAGCATTTTCACAACCGCTCCGCGATTGGTAGAATATATGCAGCAAAATTATCAAGTCCAGGCTACAGTGGCCGGCCATCTTATATATCAACATTTATGAAAATAGGCATCGACGTCTCTCAAGCTATCTTTGGCACCGGAGTATCTGACTACACGATTAACCTGGTTCACGGCCTAATCCGGGTTGATCCGTCTAACTCTTACGTTCTTTTTGGCTCATCACTCAGAAGATCAGCGGATATCAAAGCCATTTTTCCCACGGCCCGCACATTCAATTTACCGCCCACATTCTTACATCTTTTGTGGAACTATCTTCATGCCGTCAACATCGAAACTTTTATCGGTCCGGTAGATGTTTTTCACTCTTCCGATTGGGTAGAGCCTCCCAGCGTTGCTCCTAAAGTTACCACGGTTCACGATCTGTCGCCCTTTTTGTACCCCGACGAAATGAAAAGCGGATTATTAAGAAATATTTCCGCAGTGCATGCCGCCCGCATGAACTGGGTTTTAAAAGAAACTGCCAAAATAATTTGTGTTTCCCAAAGTACGGCCAATGAGTTAATGGACATTTTCAAAGTTAAACCGGATCGGATAGCCGTTATCCCTGAGGCGTTGCCTGAGAGATTTAAAATTCGTCCCACTGAAGTAGAGATTGCCCAGGTTAAAAAAACTTATGGCCTTGATGATTACGTATTGGCCATCGGTACTCCTCAGCCTCGAAAAAACATCTCTAAATTGGTAGAAGCTTATTTGGAATACAAGGACAAACTACGACTGCCGGAAAAATTAGTCATTGTCGGCGGCCACGGCTGGGGCATTACCGATATTCCGGTTTCCGACTCGGTTATTTTTACCGGGTTTCTGCCAAACCACCAAACCGCCGCTCTTTTAGCCGGCTGCCAGGTGTTTGCTTACCCATCCCTACATGAAGGCTTTGGCCTGCCTATTCTCAATGCCTTTTATCAGCAAGTACCCGTAGTTACCTCAAACTGTTCCTCAATGCCTGAAGTCGCCGGTGAGGCAGCGGTGCTCGTTGATCCCAAATCTTCCGAACAAATTGCTCACGGGCTGGCTCTAGCTATTAAAAATCGGGACAAGTTTGTTAAGCTGGGCCACAAACAACTTACCAAATTCAGTTGGGATAAAGCGGCCAAGGATACATTAATGATTTACGATCAAATATGCTCATAGGCATCGACGGTAACGAAGCCAATGTGGCCCGAAGGGTCGGCGTTAACATGTACGCTTTTCATCTTCTTGCCGCGCTGAAAAACATAAAATCTCAGCATAAATTTGTCATTTATCTAAAAAATCCACCTTTGTCCGACCTGCCTGCTGAAAGTGAAAATTGGGTATATCGGGTGATTCATTTTCCGAAATTGTGGACTCAAACCAGGTTGCCTTTTGATCTGTGGTTTCATTCCCCCAGGCCCGATGTTTTCCTCAGTTTGACTCACTATGCACCCAGATTTTCCCCAATCCCCACCGTGATATCAGTTATGGATCTGGGCTTTTTAACATATCCGCAGCAATTTACCGCCAAAGACCTAAATCAACTCAGGTCCTGGACGGCCTATTCGGTTAAAAATGCCAAAAAAATTCTGGCTATTTCAGAATATACCAAGTCAGACATTCTGAAGTTTTACCACAAAGACGAAAGCGACGTAATTGTCACTTACCTCGGTTTTGACAAAAAAAGTTTTCGGCCAGTTACCGACCAGAAAGTCTTGGACAAATACCATATTACTAAACCCTATATCTTGTTTTTAAGCAGTCTCAAGCCCAGCAAAAATGTAGAGGGTTTGGTTGAAGCATTTTCGAAACTAAATTTACCCGATTATCAATTAGTCATCGCCGGAAAAAAAGCCTGGATGTATGACCAGATATTTAAACTGGTTAAAGAACTGCATCTGGAACAACAAGTTATCTTCACCGACTATGTTTCTCAGGCCGACAATCCGGTTTTAATGTCCATGGCTCAGGTGTTTGTACTCCCCAGTTTTCATGAAGGCTTTGCCCTGCCGGCCATTGAGGCCATGGCCTGCGGTACCCCGGTTGTGGTTTCCAATGTGGCCAATCTTCCCGAAGTGGCAGGGGAGGCGGTAGTGTATATCGACCCCTACGATATTGACTCAATTGTTAACGGCATAAAAAAAGCCTTGGGTAGTGAAAGAGACAAACTGATAAAGCTGGGGCTTCAGAGAGCAAAACAATTTGACTGGCAAATCACCGCTAAAAAAACTATTATGGTTTTAGAGCAGCTATGACAGAATCGGAGATTGCTGAAAAATTTAAAATCACACATTCAACTAAGTTGCTGGATGTAGGAGGGTCTTTAAAACAACTTCAAGAAATTAAAGTAGATACTTTAGTGGATTTAGTTCACCCTCAAGATTCCCCCTACCATCCATCGCCACTTAAAGCTAAAAAATTTGTCCGCATGGATATAGAGAACGACGATTTGCCTTTTCCGGATAAATATTTTGATTTTTGTTACTGCTCTCACACTTTGGAGGATTTGTACTATCCCACTCGGATCTTGATGGAAATGAGCCGGGTTGCCAAAAGGGGGCTGATTATCACACCCAGCCGGGGCGAGGATATTACTTTTGGCCCGTTTAATCTCACTCAATGGGGGACCGGTGCCAGGCGTTGTCCGGGCTTGCCTCACCATCAGTGGTTATTTGAAACTGATAAAAACACATTGATTTTGACCCCAAAAATTTATCCGCTCTTATTCACTCCCGAATTCCAAATAGTCAATTGGCGAGGCGAAAAAGAGAACTATTACCACTGGGAAGAACAACTTCGTTTTCAGCAGGCCAAATTTACTGATATTTTCGCTATGATTTCAAACTATCGCGACTTTGCTAAGCGTAATATGCAATATATTTCCAAAGGCCTGGTTGCCATTTCTCTGGATTCCCCCCTGCCAGTTCTCAAAGAGGGGATTAAATCTCTTTTTGCGCTCGGCCACCGGAGGAGTTAGAATACAGCCAATATGGAAACTTTGCTTCCAGCTTCCCTATCAAACTATTTACTTGGCCTTGCGGAGTCTCCTATTGGACAATTACCAAAAATTGGAGCCGTAACCCAGCCTGGTGAGGTGATTGTTCGTGGCCAAAAAAAACGCTTAAATACAGGGGAATTAAAAAAGGGTCAGCGAGTAATTGTCTTTGACGCACAATTACATCAGGAGTTTCCTCACTATTGATATCCGGAATCCTCAATAAGTTTTGCTTTCGCTTCACAAGAGTTTTAGAATTACCTAAATGCGCAACTTCAAAATCACCTCGCAAGGAATTTCGGTTGTCGATAAAAATGGTCGCAAGTTATCTGCTTCTGAAACCTTACATAAAATTACTAACCGCTTTCACAGTTATTATTTGGACTTAGTGTTAATGAAGATTCATTTTATTAGTGATCACTGCCCCTCCCACATTATTCGTAAATTCTTTTTCCGACTCGCTGGCGGCAAAATTGGTTCCGGATCAGCTGTCCACATGTCTACTCGTTACTTTGACCCTGCCGGCATTTCGATAGGAAATGACACCATTATTGGCTTTGGAACTTTTATGGACGGCCGGGATAAATTAACCATAGGCAGTCACGTGGATATCGCTTCCGAAGTCATGATTTACAACTCCGAACACGATATCCACTCCGAAGATTTTCATGCGATAACCGCCCCGGTAGATATAGGTGACTATGTCTTTATCGGTCCGAGAGCCATTATTTTACCGGGAGTAAAAATCGGAAAGGGTGCCATTGTGGCCGCGGGAGCGGTGGTTACCAAAGATGTTCCGGAATATTCCATCGTTGGCGGTGTTCCGGCCAGGCCGATAGGTGAGCGCACTGTCAAGCACCTTCACTACCAACTTGGTCGGGCTCGGCTTTTCCAGTAATAATGAAAATCCTACTGAAAATAACTCTGCTGCTTTTATTATTTTCTGTTGTCGCATATCTTACATACCCATCGCCTAATTTTCCGACTCCGCCAGAGGGAGCCTTACGTTCAAATGAGCCCGGGGATATGGAAAGTGTGTATCGGCGTGCCTACTTCACCAACCTAAGCCGTTCGGAAGTGTTAAATTTTTATGGTCAGCAATTTGGGGGCTTTTTATTGAACTATCCTCCTGAAGATGCGTTTTCGTTAGTTAGGGACCAGACCAAGTCCTCCTGGTTGCAGGAATTTGTTCATCCATTTAGAGAGTCCCTTTATGTCAACGGTTTTTATCCTACTAAGCCTACCGAGCAAATAAACATAGACGGGGTCCACTACATAAATAAACTTACCCTGCGATATATTCCGTCACACCCGATTGCCAGATTAACAGGGGTGGCCCTGTGTGCGATTTGCGCTTATTGGCTGATTAAAGAATATGTCAAAGGTTAATTTTATCCTGCTGTTGATCTGTCTGGTTTTTATAATGCTATATCCAAAGTTTCCACTTTTGGGTGTCAGCGGAACCTTTGTTTCCGTCCGCCTGGAGGATATCCTGATTGGTCTGCTCATTTTAGTATTCGGGGTAATGGCTTTAAAAAATCGCCTGGACTTTGTGCGTGAACCCATGAGCCGGGCAATACTTTTGTATTGGTTTGTGTGTCTGACGGCCACTTTTGGAGGCATCTTCATTTCCAAAACCGCCAGTCCGAATCTGGGACTTCTTCATACCCTGCGCCGGATTGAATACATGTCGCTTTTTCTCATGGCTTATTCCTGGTTAAAAAATATCGATCAGTTGAAGTTTTTTGTCAGGTCTTTGATTCTTGTAAGTATACTTATATCCCTTTATGGTCTGGGTCAGCAATTTTTTAAATTTCCCATCATTTCAACCAACAACAGCGAATTTTCTAAGGGTCTGGCACTCACACTGGGCCCTGGAGCACGAATTAACTCCACTTTTGCCGGCCATTACGATCTGGCTGCTTTTAGTGTACTACCCCTGCTCCTGATCATTTCCTTCTTGCCTTTTTCCAAGCACAAACCCCTGCTTGCCGGCATTGGGCTGCTTATTTACTGGATTATGTTACTTTCAGCCTCCCGGATCACCTTTGCAGCCTGTCTTGTCAGCGTCAGTTTACTTCTTTTAATTATCCGCAAAATTAAGTGGTTGATCCCGGCAGTGATTATCGCGGCCTTAGGTGTAATCATTTCCCCCCAACTTCGCGGTCGATACATGGATTTTTTAACCAACCATCTTAAGCTATCCATGATTTCCACAGTCAACGCTCAAGCCGCTTCTCAATCGGCCACAAAAAATAAAGCCGTTGATCCTGTCCCGGACGCTTTAAAACCTTCCGCAGTGCCGGAAGATCGCTCTTTTAATATCCGGCTTCAGGCAGAATGGCCCAGGGCCCTGAGGGCCTTTTACAAAAACCCGATTTCCGGCAGTGGATTTTCTTCCATCGGCCTGGCGGCTGACAATGAATACTTAAGAAGCCTGGCCGAGTCCGGGATACTGGGATTCATGGCTTTTGGACTGATTATTTTTAGATTTTTGAAATCGTCCCTGCCGTTTGTAATCGGCTATCGTGCGGACTTTGTCTCAGCCTTTATAGTAGCCGTTGTCTGCTTTTTGATTAGCCTTCTATTGGGGGCAATCTTTATCGACGTGTTTACCGCCTCCAAGATAGCTATGATTACATGGGCTATAATGGGATTCGCTCATAAAGCCAAAAAATTCAATGTCTAAAGATTTTCCTAAGTATTTACTGGCACTTATTTTTTTGGGTGGATTTGTAGTCCGTCTCTACAAAATCAATAATCCCATCGCCGATTGGCACTCCTGGCGTCAGGCAGACACTTCAGCCGTTACCAGAAACTACGTCAAATACGGCATCAATCTGTTTTTTCCCAGGTACGACGACATGTCAGACGTTTCCGGTAAGGGTTTAATTAACCCCGAAGGATACCGCTTTGTGGAGTTTCCGGTCTTCAATTTGGTTCACTTTACTTTCGTTAAACTCTTCCCTTTTAAAACACTGGAATTTTGGGGTCGCATGGTTTCGGTTCTGGCTGCGCTTTCATCCGGATGGTTACTGTATTTGATCGTAAAGCGCCATTCGGATTTCTGGACCGGGCTCTTTGCTGCGTTCTTCTATCTCTTCCTCCCTTTTAATATTTACTTCACCCGGGTGATACTCCCGGACCCCCTGATGGTGACTCTGTTTTTACTGTCTTTAAACTGTTTTGACATTTGGACTAAAAAGTCAGACAAAATTTGGATAATTGCCAGTACCATATTCGGCGGATTGGCTGCCATGGTCAAACCGGTGGCCATATTTTTCCTACTCCCGATTACCTGGTACTTTTTCAGAAAGTATGGACTCAGATTGTTAAAAAACAGATGGTTTTGGATCACCCATTTGGGATTTGCTTTGCCGTTTCTTTTTTGGCGAATTTGGGAGTATCGTTATCCGGCCGGAGTTCCGGCTAGTAGCTGGCTTTTAAACGGCGACAACATCAGGTTTAAGGGAGCATTCTTCCGTTGGATTTTTGGCGAAAGGATCGGGAAAATGATTCTGGGCAGTTGGGGAACTTTAATTTTGGGGCAGGGGATACTTGAATCCAGTTTCTTTGCCCCTTGGCTTCTGGCCGCTCTCTTATATCTGTTTACCTTTGCCATGGGCAATGTTCGCCATGATTATTATCAAATTCCCATCATTCCTGTCTTATCGATATTTTTAGCTTTCGGTACTTCCGCTCTGTTGAAATTAAATAAGTCCACCCCCAAAATCTGGGCCGGGCGGATCTTGGGTTTTGCCTGCATCGGTTTCATGCTGGCCTTTTCCTGGTATGACATTCGGGGAAATTATCAGGTCAATCATTGGGAAATCGTTCATGCCGGAGCCAGAATTGATCAGATCACCCCCAAAGATGCCGTGGTTGTCGCTCCTTACAACGGAGATACGGCCTTTTTATACCAGACCAACCGCAAGGGCTTTGCCTACATCCCGTTTCCCATTAAAGATTTAATTGATCGCTACAACGCCACCTATTACGTTTCGGTAAATTACGACGATCAGACCAACGCCATTATTTCCAAATACACTCCGGTAGAAAAAACCCCGGAATACGTCATTGTTAAACTGGTTGAGCCTCGTCCATGAAGATCCTGATGCTCACCCCGTACCTGCCGTTTCCCCTGCACTCCGGCGGTCAGACCCGCTCTTACAACCTGATTAAGAATTTATCCCAGAACAACGAAATCACTCTCTTCTCCTTTATCAGAAAAGACGAAGAGCGGGAATATCTGCCTGAACTGAAAAAATTCTGTAAGTCGGTTAGGCTATTCAAGCGTCGTCCGGCCTGGTCACCCATTAACATTCTTCTTTCCGGAATTACCCTTTATCCTTTTTTAGTCTGCATTTACCTCTCAGCCGAGTTGAAAAACGCCATAAAAGAAGCCATCGAATCGGAGAAATTTGATCTGATTCACGCGGAAACTTTTTACGTGATGTCTAATCTGCCCACGTTTAACACCCCCACAATTTTGGTGGAACAAACGATTGAATACATGGTCTACAAGCATTTTGTCGATGAATTTAAAATAATGCTTCTCAAACCTTTACTTCTTTTAGATGTCTTCAAAATAAAATTTTGGGAAACTTATTTTTGGAAGAAATCGACTCGGGTAATCGCGGTCTCCGAGTCGGATCAAAAAGAAATGCTAAAACTTACACCCAATCTGAATATTGGCATCGTTCCTAACGGCGTCGACGCCGATTGGTTCAGGCAGGGTAAATTTTCCAAACCCCATCCTCCGACAATTCTCTACGTGGGAAATTTCAAATGGTTACAAAATGTCGAAGCCGTGGAAATTTTGGTTCGTCAGGTCTGGCCGGAAATAAAAAGACGTGTTCCTAGCGCTCTACTTAAAATCGTCGGTCGGGGAATGGATCAACGAGTCAGGCAATTAACAAACGACCACATTGCCATCGACGAAACGGTATCCGACATCCGGGACGCGTATCAAAATGCGGACCTGATCGTTACTCCGATTGAAGGCCCTGGAGGCACCCGGTTAAAGATCCTGGAGGCCATGGCCTCCGGAGTTCCGGTCGTTTCCACCAGCGTCGGAGTAGAGGGATTAAAAGTAAAAAACGGCAAAGAGGTATTTATTTGCGATAACTATCATGACATGGGCATAGTCGCGGCCAAACTATTAAAAACACCCAAATTTGCCAAATCAGTAGCTCAGAAGGCTCAGGAATTTGTATTTAAAAATTACAGCTGGCAGGCCATTTCTCATCAGCTGGAAGAAATCTATGTCCAAGCCAAGAAGTAATCCGACCTTAACCATTGTAATTTTAAGTTTCAACGTCGAGCGGCTATTGATTGATTGTCTTAAATCGGTATTTGCCACCCAAACCACAGCTAATAGTTGGAAAGTAGTAGTCGCCGACAATGTTTCCTCTGATAATTCCGTCGCCTCAGTTAAAAAACTTTTCCCCCAGGTTGAAATTATCCAAAACTCGCAAAACTTAGGTTTTTCCAAAGGCAACAACGTTGCCTTGCGTCGGGTAAATACCGAATACACATTGCTCTTAAATCCCGACACGGTCGTGTATCCTCACACCATTCAGAAAGTTCTCACTTTCATGATAGACCATCCGAAAGTTGGTGCCGCCACCTGTCGGGTAGAACTTCCGGATGGCTCATTGGACTACTCCTGCCATCGGGGTTTTCCGGATCCCTGGAATACCTTTTTGTACTTTTTTGCCGGCAAACTAAAAAAGTTCTCAGGTTACAGCGACAAACCCATTCCCGATATCCCCCATGAAATCGACGCCTTAACCGGGGCTTTTGCCATGATCCGCACCAAAGTCGGAAAAAAGCTTAATTGGTTGGATGAGGACTACACCTGGAATGGTGAGGATTTGGATTTTTGTTACCGCTTAAAACAATTGGGTTGGAAAGTAATGTACATTCCTGATGTAAAAATCACCCATTTCAAAGGTTCCTCATCCGGGCTATGGAAAACCGGCCAGTATCAGGTCGCCAAAGCCAAAAAATTAACAGCAGCCCGCCAGGGGGTGGACGCCATGCGCATTTTTTACAATAAACACTTAAAGGTTAAATACCCCTGGATCTTTAACCAATTTATTTATTTGGGCATGTTTTTATTAAAAACCATCAGACAGGCCAAAATTCATCTGGGTCAGGGGATATGAAACAGCTCTTTATCGATGCCAGGCTTTGGGGAATCAAACACACGGGTATTGGTAGGTATACCGAAAACTTAATTGAAAAATTACCTTCGTCCCCGGATATTGAAATTACTTTGATTCTCACCCCAGAGGACTCAACCGACCCCAAGTTACACAAGTTTAATCGGGTGATAGCAAAAAAACATCCTTATTCTCCGCTTTCTCAATTGGAAATGTTTTTTATCTGGCTTCGCCACCGCCCCGATTTACTGCACGTCACTCAATCCAGTGTTCCAATTTTTTGGTTTGGGAAAATGGTTGTTACTTTCCATGATTTGATCAAACACCAGTCTAAGGGGTTATCGACAACCACCAAAAATCCGATATTTTACTGGCTTAAATATTTAGGCTTAATCTCGATCGATTTTATAGCCACTCTTAAAGCCAGCTTCATCTTAGTTCCTACCCAGTACTGGAAAGATCAGCTGCTGTTTAAATATCATCTACCGGACGGAAAAGTGATCGTCACCTACGAAGGGGTGGATTCTCGTATTCCCGATTCTTCATCCGATAACTCTCTGTCTGTTACCAAACCTTATGTTTTTTATGTAGGGAACATTTATCCTCACAAAAACCTGGAAGTTTTGTTTCAGGCCATAAAGAAACTCCAGGGGAAAATTAAGTTAGCTATTGTTTGTGCCAGATCGGTGTTTGAAAGCCGGGCTAAAGATCAGATTAAAAATCTCAATTTAGAAAATGACGTCTTCTTTTTAGGGAGGGTTACCGACAGTCAGCTTAACTATCTCTATAAAAATGCCTTAGCCTTCGTGTTTCCCTCACTTATAGAGGGTTTCGGGTTGCCCGGTCTGGAAGCAATGAGCACCGGCACTCCGGTGATAGCCGCCCGGGCTTCGTGTTTACCTGAAGTTTATGGCCAGTCAGCTTTGTATTTTGACCCCCACAATTCGGAGGAATTGGCCAAATTAATTTTAAAAATTCAGAAAGATGTCACTCTTAGAAACAATCTAATTAAGCGAGGCCTTGGTCAGGTAAAGAACTATTCATGGGATAAAATGAGTCAGCAAACATGGAAGATTTACCAAAGAGCATTGCCATAGTTTATGACCGGGTAAACAAGTTGGGCGGAGCTGAAAAAGTTCTGATGGCTTTGCATGAAATTTTTCCCACCGCTCCTTTATATACGTCGGTATATGATTCAAAAAAAGCACCATGGGCTAAGATTTTTCCCGCGGTTGTTCCCTCATTTTTACAGAGGATTCCATTTCTTAAAGATCACCATGAGATCGTGCCCTTCCTCACCCCGATTGCCTTTGAAAGCTTTAACTTTAATCAGTTTGATGCCGTTATTTCAGTATCCAGTGCCGATGCCAAAGGCATCGTCACTTCCCCCCATACATTTCATTTTTGTTATTGTCTTACCCCCACTCGATATCTCTGGAGTCATTTTTCAGAATACGAAAGCAGCTTAAGCTACCTAGAAAAGATCATCTCCAGGCCAATTTTCAGTTATTTAAAAAAATGGGATTTAATTGCTTCCCGCCGTCCGGACACATACGTTGCCATTTCCCACACGGTAAAAGATCGCATTAAAACTTATTATCATCAGGACAGTCAGGTGGTTTATCCCCCCGTGGAAGTAGAGTTTTTTAAACAAAAGTCAGAACCGATCCAACCACCCCCACCAAACGATTATTTTTTATATGTTGGCCGCTTTGTCCCGTACAAAAGGTTAGATGTGGTAATCGAATCATTTAACCAAACCGGCCTGCCTTTGGTAATAGTCGGCAAAGGTGGCATTTCTTGGGGTGTGGGGTTGTTTGAAAGCAAGCTTCGTAAAATGGCGAAATCAAACATCACCTTTGTCGGTTCCGCCTCCCCCGATTATTTGCGTCAGCTCTACCAGGGCTGTCAGGCTTTCATATTTTTTCATGAGGAAGATTTTGGTATCGTTCCGGTGGAAGCTCAGGCTGCGGGAAAACCTGTCATAGCCTTAAACAAAGGCGGGGCAACAGAGACAGTTATCCACGGTAAAACCGGTATTTTAATCAACGATGCTTCTGTTACTGCATTGACCAATGCCGTAAAATCGTTTTCCAAATCAAATTTTGATCCGAAATTCATAACCACTCACGCTCAATTATTTTCCAAAGAGCGGTTTATGGAAAAATTTGCTAAAGTATTCAGACAAGAATGGAAAACTTTCAAAAGCACTTATACGTACTAATACTAGCCGGAGGAGGAGGCACCAGACTTTGGCCACAATCCCGGGAAGAATCTCCCAAACAATTTGCCAAACTTTTCGGTGGTAAATCGCTTTTTGAATTGACGGTGCAAAGAGCCAGAAAAGTCACTTCTCCCTCTCATATTTTTGTTGGTACATCTATAAAATACCGCAAAAACGTTCTTGAAGCAGCCCCCTTTATTCCCGAGGAAAATGTCATCTGTGAACCCATGCGCAGGGACACTGCCATGGCTCACGGACTTGGAGCCCTTTTTATCTACAAAAAGGATCCTCAGGCTGTCATAGTCAACATGGCCTCGGACCATTTAATTTCTCCAGTTGACGTGTTTACCTCTCAAATTAAACAGGCAGCTGAAGTTGCTTTTAATAACGAATATTTGGTCACGGTGGGCATTAAGCCTCGTTTTGCTCATAGCGGCATGGGCCACATCAGAGCCCACAAACCCTGGAGTAAAGACTCTGATGATTTTTTGTTGGGAGAAAAATTTGTAGAAAAACCCGAACCCAAGCTGGCCCAAAAATATACAGATTCCGGGCAATACTATTGGAATGCCAACTTGTACGTCTTCAAAGCCAAACTTTATCTCGACTTACTAAAAAAACACTCACCCAAAACTTGCTCCATGTATCCTAAAATTCTGGAAAGTATCGGCACTGAAAACGAAAAAGAAGCTATCCAGCTTGCCTTTCAGATGGCCCCCAGTATTTCCATTGATTACGCCGTTTCCGAAAAACTGCACAAGTTCGTTTGTCTGCCCAGTAAGTTCCATTGGACTGACGTCGGTGATTGGAAAGAGGTTTACAACAATTTGACCAAGGACCCCGCCGGAAACGTCATCGAAGGACCCAAAGGGAGGGGAGAATACATCGGAATTAATTCTAAAAACAACTTATTATTTTTGGATAAAAAAGTTATTGCCACCGTGGGTTTACAAGACATGTTAATTATTGATACTCCTGATGCGCTTTTAATTTGTCCCAAAGACGAAGCCCAGGGAGTAAAACAGGTTGTGCAAGCTCTCAAAGACAACAATTTGACCGAATACCTTTAACCCCATAAAATAAGCCATATGGACTATGTTCAGATAAAAAGACTCTCAGACATAGCTCTTGCCTCCGTCCTGTTTTTAGTTTTTTTCCCGATTGGTGTAATTGTCGCCATAGCCATTAAGCTTGAATCCCCGGGCCCGATATTTGTTGAATGGTCGGATAGGGTTGGCAAAGACGGTAAAGTTTTTCGACTGCTTAAGTTTCGCTCCATGGTCCCTAACGCCCGCTATCTGCAATTTCACGACCCCAAATACAAACAATACTTAAAAGAGTTTAAGAAAAATAGTTTCAAGATTAAAGACGATCCTCTTCGAACCAAGATCGGAAAATTCATCGTTAAGTATTCCATCGATGAAACACCGCAGTTTATTAATGTCATTAAGGGCGACATGAGCCTGATTGGCCCGAGACCGTATTATCCCGATGAATTAAGTGATCAGAAAAAGAAGTATCCGCGGTCAGTTCCCTTGATAGCCAAAGCCTTATCCGTTCGCCCGGGCATAACCGGTGAATGGCAAGTATCGGGCAGAAGCGACGTCAACTTTGAAAAACGGATCGAAATGGATGCTCACTATGCACAAAAGCTAAATCTTTGGTATGATCTTAAAATTCTTTTTAAAACTCCGTTTGTCATGCTTAGCGGTAGGGGAAGCGGGGTCAGTTAATTTCAAGTAATGAAAAATTCAAACTTGCCCAAAGCCAGTCCACTTGTCCGCCAGCTAGACGGACTGCCAATTCAAGAAACGCCATTTACTAGTCAAACTCAACCTGTAAAACCTATGCTTAAAAATAAAAAAAATCTTTCCAAACTTTTCATCATTTTGGGAGTTTTTCTGGCCCTGTTGGTAGGTATTGGTATTTTTGGGTTGGTTGCCGTTTACAACCCGGCCAAAACCCTACTCGCGTCAGTCAGACAGATGGAAACAATAGGCACGGAAACCCTGCCTTTTGTCAAAAGTCAGGATTTGGAGGGCATTAAAAACCAATTAGTCAAAGTCAGAACCCAAACTGACGTCATTGAAAAAAATCTGAAGGTATTTGCCTGGTCACAATCCTTGCCGGTGGCCAAAGACTACTACCAGGATGGCGTCTCAGCCATCGCGGCCGGCAAAGAAGTAATTTCGGCTGCAGAAATATCCATTGAAGCCATTGCTCCTTATGCCGACATCATCGGACTGAAAGGTTTATCCGGTACCGGAGATGGATCAAAAACAGCTCAGGATAGAATAAACTTCATTTTAAACACCCTGGAAAAGATAAGTCCCCAATTGGAACAAATAGGCAAACACGTCGAAACCGCCAGACAACATGTCGATCGGATTGACCCTGCCAGATATCCTGAATCCTATTCCGGTCAACCCGTTCGGGCCCGAATTCAGGAGGCCATTTCCTACCTGGATCAATTTTCGGTTCTCACAAACGACGCCCGGCCGTTTCTTGAATCCATGCCTTTCATGCTGGGTATCGATTCCCCCAGAAAGTACTTGGTGATTTTTCAAAACGACGCCGAACTGCGTCCTACCGGCGGATTTATGACCGCTTTTGCCATTGTTCAGGTTAACAAGGGCAAAATTACCATTCTCCAGTCGGATGACATTTATGCCTTGGACGATAAATTCAAAAAGAAAATTACCGCCCCGGCTCCCATTCTGAAGTATCTGCCTAAAGTTCCATATTGGAACTTGCGTGACCAGAACCTGTCTCCGGACCTGAAAGTTTCCATGGAAACTTTCTATCCCAACTACTTATCTACCGGATCAACTAAAGTTGACGGAATTATTACCATTGATACTCAGGTGATGGTCGACCTGCTTAAAATTACCGGGAAAATTGGTGTTCCTGGATACGGAAACTTTTCTGCTGATATTGACCCGGTATGTAATTGTCCCCAGGCCTTTTACGCTCTTGAGTTGTATGCCGACGTCGAAGGCCCGGTGGTTTGGGACTCGGTTAGCGGCCGGATTATTGCCGCGCCCTCCAATTACGGACAGCGCAAATCATTTATAGGTCCCATGTCATATTCCATTTTGTCCAACATCATGGCTCAGCCCAGAAGCAAAATGGGGGAGATGTTTAAAACCGCCATTAATTTAATTTCCGAAAAGCATCTCCAATTCTACTTTTTGGATCCGGAAATTCAGACTGCCGTTGAATCTTTCAACCTGGCCGGCCGGGTCAGGGAGTACGCGGGAGATTACTTATTTGTAGTCGACACTAATTTTGCCGGGGCCAAAACCAATACCTGGGTTACTTATTCGGCTGACTTGAAAATTGATGTCGGTTCCGACGCCACGGCCACCAACACCCTGACTCTGACTTACAAAAATCCCCAGCCTTATTTTGTGGATAAAGCCACCAACCTGCGCCTAAACGGCGTTTTCAGAGACTGGCTCAGAGTTTATTTGCCCCAGGGCAGCGAACTCATTGAAGCCAAAGGTTTTGAAACCGGGCTAACGACCGGGACCGACTTGGGTAAAACGGTAATAGAAGGTTTCTTTACCCTGACCCCTGAAAACAACAAACCCATTACCATTAAATACAAGTCATCGGTCAAGGCCTCTTCCCTTTACAAACTACTGATTCAAAAGCAGGCCGGATCCAAGAATTTCCCCTACAAAGTCACCATTAACAATAAAGTTCAGCCGGAAGTCATCCTGGATTCTGACAAGGAAATGACCCTGACTTTTTAATGTATCTAAGTTCACTTACCGGGGTAATCATCAAAAGGCGGAATTTTGGGGAATCCGATCGGATCATTACTCTTTACACCCTGGAAAAAGGCAAAGTCACTTTAAAAGCCAACTCCGTTAGAAAACTTACATCCAAAAGAGCCGGATCATTGGAATTATTCAATTTGGTTAAAGTCGGCCGTGCCAAGGGTCGGGGTAATTTTGATGTCATTACCGAAGTCGAAATTATCGACTCTTACGCTTCCTGGAAGAAACACTTAGGCCGGATAAACATCGCCTACCAACTTTGCGAAGTTATCGATAAGTTAACTCCGGACAATCAACCTCAACCTCAAATATTCAAAATTCTCTCCGATAGCCTGCTTCAGATTTCGGTATTGGATAACGACTGGCAGGCAGATATCAATGATTGGATTTCTCAAATCATTCAGGAGTTGGGTTATTGGCCTAAAGGCAGTCCGTTTGAAGGAAATCTCTACGAATATATTGAAGAACTTTCCAATCGTAAACTTCACTCTCCGGCGATATTAAGTCGGCTGCGGAAGTGATAAAATCAAAAAACTATGGACAATACCGAAGAAGTAGTAGCACTTTGTAAAAGAAGGGGATTTGTTTATCCCGGCTCGGAAATTTACGGTGGCCTTGGGGGTATCTACGACTACGGTCCACTGGGTGTGGAAATGAAAAACAACCTCAAAAAACTCTGGTGGAGTTGGATGACGGTAGAACACGAAAATATTGTAGGTATAGACGGAGCTATCATTACTCATCCCCGGGTTTGGGAAGCCAGCGGCCACATTAAAAGCTTTGTAGATCCCTTAACCGAATGCAAAAAATGCCACCATCGTTTTAAAGCTGACGACGTCGACGGCAAAAAATGTCCAGACTGTCAGGGTGAATTAACCGAACCGAAAAACTTTAATATTTTGGTGCCAACAGAATTAGGGGTTATTGAAGGGGAAAAAATAAAAACCTATTTAAGAGGTGAAGCCTGTCAGACTATTTATTTAAACTTTAAAAATGTAGCCAATTCTACCCGGGTCAAATTACCCTTTGGCATAGTTCAAATCGGAAAAGCCTTTAGAAACGAAGTCACTTTTGGTAATTTTCTGTTTAGACAACGGGAATTCGAACAATGGGATTTGCAATGGTTTACCAAGCCGGAAGAAATGGACCAATGGTTTGAGTATTGGAAAAATGCCCGAATGGACTGGTACCAGTCATTGTTTACCCATCCGGAAAACCTTCAGTTTTATCAGCACGAAAAATTAGCCCACTACGCCAAAAAAGCTTTTGACATCAGATACCGGGACCGGGAAATGGAAGGCATTCATTGGCGCCAGGATTGGGATCTGGGCCGTCATGGTCAATTCAGCGGCCAGGACCTATCGTTTGAAGGTATCGTTCCCTGGATAGTAGAAACTTCCGGTGGGGTTGATCGCACTTTTTTATTTTTACTTCTGGATTCATACACCAAAGACGGTGACCGGGTGTTTCTCAAATTAAATCCTAAAATTTCACCCTACAAAGTGGCCGTTTTCCCCCTGTTGGCCAACAAACCTGAGCTGGTAAGAAAAGCCCAGGAAATTTACAAACATCTCAAATTGGAATGCAAACTTGCTACTGTTTGGGATGACCGGGGCAATATCGGCAAGCGCTATTACGCTCAGGATGAAATCGGCACTCCCTGGTGCGTGACGGTTGATTTTCAGACCCTGGAAGATCAAACTGTGACCGTTAGAGACCGAGATTCAGCTGTCCAAGAGAGGTTGCCAGTCGCTAGCCTTGACAGCTATTTTATTGAAAAGTTAAAGTAAGTACATGAAACCCAAAGTAATCTTAGTAATTATTCCCATCATTGTCATAGCTTTGGGGGTATTCCTGGTCAAAAAATTTACGTCTGCCCCCCAGACCGCAGTCACTCCCACTCCGGCTCCACAAGTCCAGGTCGAACAGCTTTCCGAGTCAGATCAGCCGACAGCCCAACTCGAATTTACCAAAGACGGACATTATGTGACTATTGAACTTTCTAATCTCAAAGCCGCTCAACTGGAATACAATTTGATTTACGACGCCACGGTCAAAAAAAACCGTATCCAAACCGGAGTCAGCGGTTCAGCCAGACTGGATGGCAAAACCACTTACTCCCAAAAACAGCTCCTGGGTAGTGAAAGCAGCGGCAAATTCACTTACCACGAGAGCATTGATAACGCGGTTTTAGAATTGGTTCTTCGAAACGACGACGGCTACTCCATTTTCTCAACTTCCTACTCCTTCGAAGTTTCTCCGGGCGAAACCATTGACCTCAAAGCCGCTGAATAATCACCCCATAGTGTTTTTGATCTTCTTTTCTGGTTACGCTTCGCCTTTATTTTGTCTTGACACCCCTGTGAAAAGGGAGCATAGTGGTACAAAGTGGTATAAAGTGGTAAATATATATGTTTATAGGACAATATGACCATCATCTTGAAGAAAAAGGCCGACTTTCCATTCCTAAAAAGTTTCGTTCTCAACTGGAGGCTGGAGCAGTCATCAGTCAGGGCCTGGACGGCTGCTTATTTTTGTATCCCCGGGCAGCCTGGGAAAAGCTCATCGCCAAACTAGGCGAGCTTCCCCTAACTCAAACCGACGCCAGAAGTTTTACCAGAAGTCTCAGCTTCGGCGCCAGCGAAGTCGAAATTGATCGCTTGGGCAGAATTCTTTTGCCTGAATACCTGCGTAAATTTGCCTCCATCATGGGCGATTGCGTAATTGCCGGAGCCGTAGAACGTATCGAAATTTGGGACAAATCAAAATTTACCAAATATACCCAAGATATTAATTCCCGGGCCGAAGAAATAGCTGAAAAGCTCTCCGGTTCAGGAATCTAAAATATGGAAATTTTCCATAAACCCGTACTTTTACAAGAAGTTTGTCACTATTTAGCTGTTAAACCCCAAGGTCGGTATATTGATGCCACCCTGGGGGGTGGCGGTCACACACAAGAGATAATTAAAGGCCAAGGACTAGTCCTGGGGCTAGATCAGGATCCAGACGCTTTAAACGCCTGCCCTCGTCTGGACGGTCTAACCCCAGTCTTGGCCAACTTTACTCATCTAAAGGAAGTCGCCGCAGCCAAAAGCTGGACCGAAGTTGACGGAGTTTTATTCGACCTGGGGGTTTCCTCCCACCAGTTTTCTACTCCCAGTAGGGGATTCTCCTTTCAGCTTGATGGACCCTTGGATATGCGCATGGATCCGACGCTCAACTACACCGCGGCCGATTTGATTAACACTCTGTCTGACCGTGAGTTGGAATACATGTTCAAAACCTATGGAGAAGAACCACAGTCCAAGCAGATAGCCAGAAAAATCATTCAGGCTCGTCCAATAACCACCACCCGGCAACTGGCCATGGTTATTCAATCAGATTCTCAAAGACGCCGGGTTTTCCAGGCCTTAAGAATTGCCGTCAATAACGAACTAGACAGCCTTGAACAAGCCCTGCCTCAGGCCCTATCACTGCTTACAAGCGGCGGCCGGATTGTAGTCATCAGTTTTCATTCCCTTGAAGATCGGATCGTCAAAAATCAGTTTCGTGAGTGGGAAAAGTCAGATTTAGGACACATCCTTACTCCCAAGCCGGTTCTGCCGGGCCAAGACGAAATTAATTTAAATTCCAAAGCTAAAAGTGCCAAACTCAGAGCCTTTTTAAAAAAATGAAAAAATCTTTTCTCATCATTCCCGTTCTGCTGATTATCGGCCTGAGCCTGCAGGCGTATTTGTCGGCCACTTTTTCCACCGACGGTGACAAACTGGCTAAAATCCAAGCCCAGATTGCTGCCCTCTCGAATCAAAACCAGGCCCTCAGGTCAGAAATTTTAGTCCACACTTCCCTTGAAGCCGTTCAGGCATATGCCTTGGAAAACTCCATGAAACCTGCTACGATCACCAACCTAACGGCAATTACGGTTGCGTCGTTGACGCCATAGTCATGGAATTACGCCATAGATTACTGCAAAGCTTATTCATTGGCTGGTTTTTGATCTTACTGCTCAGACTGGGGTATTGGCAGATTATAAAAGCTGGTGAGTTACGTGAACTTGCCGTAACCCAATACGGAACTTCAACCTCGATTTATGCTCCCAGAGGCGAAATAAGATTTTCCGATGGTTATCCCATGGTCATTAACTCCGAAAGCTACTTAGGCTTCATTGAGCCCGGCAAACTTGGTTTAAATGCCGAGCAAAAAGATCAATTAATAGGCCTTCTGCCTGCTTCTGAGAGTGCTAAAAAAATCCTGGACCTAGCATCGGTAACGCATTTATCCTGGCTGCCCTTGGCCCATCAAATCCCGCCCAAAGTCAAAGCTCAGATCGAGCAAATGAAAATCTCAGGTCTCGGCTTTGAATTTGAACCTTCCCGGAATTATCTTTCGGGAAGTAGCAGTGCTTACATAACCGGTTTTATTGGTAAAAATCAGTCCGGAGAGTCAGAAGGTTATTTTGGCCTCGAAGGCTACTATAACCGGACTTTAAC
>Ga0208245_1000751_pt1 | contig 23925 bp, 28 predicted proteins | sample RifOxyC1_FD_184035 | JGI IMG/M metagenome (GOLD analysis project Ga0208245, IMG submission 184035) | Soil microbial communities from Rifle, Colorado - Rifle Oxygen_injection C1 (SPAdes) | ecosystem: Environmental > Terrestrial > Deep subsurface > Rock core/Sediment | place: Rifle, Colorado... | reverse complement strand
TTAGTTTTTTTATTCGACATCCAAAGAGTAAAAACTATTTTTCAAGCTATGGGAAGGCCTGCGGTGCGTCATAAAATGCATTTTTTTTATTTTTTTTAACTTAAAATATTATCTGTGAAAGCCTTACTCTTAAGTATCACTTCTTCTGTTTTTCTTAATAATTCTTTTTATCGTTAACCCAGAGTGGGAAGTTAAATAATACAACTATTTAAAAGCTATGTTAATCGAAGACTCAATTTGAGCACTAACAGCATTTTTACCGTAAGAATGGATTTCTTTTTGCAGAGTTTTTAAGGTAATTAATTCTTCATTATTAAAAAATGCTGGAATACATTTGGTAAAGACCTTATCCGGCTCTTTTCTCGCAAGTATCACAACTTGATCGTAAACACTATCTGTCTGGCCGACATCGGTCATAGAGTCAAGGAATTTCAAAAAAGAATCAATTCCAGATTTAAAGCTATCGAATCCTGCAGTACTGTACCCTGGGCTATAGTAGTAAGGCGTAATTTCATGACGCGTAAAAAAATCATCGCTATTTTTAGTTACAATTAATCTCCAATAAGATTTCAATATCGTTTTTTCAAAATCATCTCTTCCAGAAATGCTAGATAGTTTAGACCATTTAATTAATCGTCCGCGCCAATTGTTTGTTAAGTTTAGTTGATCAACACTAATGAGATCACTACTTACCAAGTCTGATTTGTTGCTATATCGTCTTATGTGATCATCGGATAGGCTTATTCCAAAATTTTTAAACCAATTTACAATAATATCCCTATCTTTATCTGCTTCGATAAACAATGTTCTTGGAACTGTAATAGTAGAGTCAACAGAAGTGTCTAGTTTTATCTCATACATGGGATAGTTTGTACCAATTCTATCAAATTGCTTTGCTAAAAAAGTAAGTATATCTCTACGTTTCACTTCCCCACCTCAGTAAATAATTCATCAGCATAAATTATACCGACTCGACTATCCAAAATCGCTTTAAGACTACCTATATCATCCATGTTTCTAGATGGAAGTATTAAAAAAGAAATTTTATCGAAAGGGATTTCAATTTCTTCAAACAACCTCCATTCTCGCTCTTCATAAATAGAATCAAAACCTTCTGATGGTGCAAATAATGAGTCCTCATCTTTTAGCATGCCTGAAAGTAACCGCTGTCCTCGAAATAATGTAGGTATCTTTACGAAAGGTTTCATTGCTAATATCTTGGGTGACTCATGTATAACGTCAAAAATCCCTTCAACCGAATTGTTTAATTCAGACTTATCCTTAATGTTATAGTATCTGACTGGTTGCAAATCTTTAGACTGATATGCGAGGAAATTTCTATCAATTCCTAATCCCACACAATTATACTTCTTCATATGTTCAGGTAAATGATTTATGGGTATATCACAAAAACATACAGCTTTTGGCTCGTATGCATAAATTGTTTCTTCGACAACATCAATTGATTTTTCAGGTTCTTCAAATCCAGCATTTTCAAAAACGACTTTACGTTTATATTGTGAATTATATCCTGTTAATCCGTGGAATGGTTTTAAAACAATTTTATCGGCTTTAATAATGTACTGAATATCTTTAATTCCTTGTTGGGGATCATCTGGAGCAGATCCCCCATAAAATCGCCATAATATTTTAGAAATATATGAAATTGGTTGTATTTGCATGAAATAGATTATTTCAATTTAAATGTAACATCGCAAGAAGGAAAAAATGACAGCGCCTTGGTAACGGAAAATGGCATGATATTGCTTTTTGAAAAAATGTGGTATGAAAAAAAATAATTAGTAAAAAATTGTAGATGCCCGATTGGTGCATTTTAAAACCTCGTAAGAAAATCAAAAAGCACTCTCACTCTTTTTATATTCATCTGATCAATGAGCGCTTTGCATTGTATTCGAAGATCATTCTCCATATCCCCTAGGCCTAGCATTTTTGCCCAAACTTTACGATCTGAGTCAATCGCTGACAAAAAGTTCGCAATATAATTTTGGGTCACACTTGTGCGCCCACTTTCTGTATGATTTACCTTGGTCTGAGAAGTATTCATTCGTTTTGCCAACTGTCGTTGGGAAAGTCCCTTCTGATTTCTCAGTTCCCTAAGAATTTTAGCCTCAGGTGTAACTATAATTTTCCGAATTCTTTTCTTATCTGTTTTTGTTGTGTCCATTTGTTGTCCTTTTTCCTATCCGACGGGAAACGCTTTGGGCCACTCACTAAATGTGGTGATCCAGAAATAGGGGTGAGTGGGATTTGACCACTCACCCTACGTCTCCGAAATAATAGGTTAATCGACGATTGGGGAAGCTGCTGAGTTGCAAGTTGTGCTTAGGCCTTTTTGCAAACGCTCTAAGCACAACTCTAAGCCCAATTAAGCCTACAGGAGAAAGGGAGGGACAATTCTAGACAGTTTGATGATCGGTTAAAGATCATAAATAATTGAAACCAGTTGCTAATAATTTTAAATAAGTAGGGAAATTTCGGTGATGATTGATCAAAAGAGTAGAATCTGAGTGGAGGATTCCATAGTTTTTATAAAATTCTCAATGATGTAAGCTACTTGAATAATTTACTTAGCAAAATCGAGCATCATTAAATGAATTGATTGAACGACGAATTTTTAATTATTTTATCTGTGAAAGAAACATACTTCTAATAAAAAACTGATAGAAGATATAAGCGAGAGATTTAAGTTTATTAATCTCTCGCTTAATTAATCTAATCATCGTTAATTTTAATGCCAATCCTCTTTCGGTTTGCTGGAAGCACCTCTTCATGCTCATCAAGTCGCTCGAAAACAATTTTAAACATCTTGTTAGTATTTCTTTCGAGTAAATTCATCCTATCAGTCAAATTTTTCTCTAATAATAGAAAGCTCCTAAGTTTAGTAAAAATTCGCATAATAGAAATATTAACCTGAACAGCAATTTCACTTCTCAATACACTTGAAAGCATTGCAACTCCATTTTCGGTAAAAACCAATGGTGGAGTTTGCCTACCACCACTTCCAGATTTTGCTATGCCAATTTGGCATTTCAAAACTTCAAACTCCTCTGCATTCAGTTCAAACATAAAATCATCAGGAAATCTTGATGCATTTCGTCGGACTTGTCTGTTTAATTGACCTGTTTCTACTTCGTAAAGTTCTGCCAAATCACTATCGAGCATAACTCTATAGCCGCGAATTACATAAATCATTTTTTCAATGACTGCTAAGTTTGGTTCTTTCATGCTTCCACCTGCTTTCCAAAAAGGGTCACAACATTATCCCCAAAGATAATATCGTCTGGAGTAAACTGTAAGCAGTCTGTTGCACCTTTTGTGTCAACACCAGCAAGTCGAAGATAGATATCCATCGTTGCTGATTTTTTCCAACCTCCAATTTTCATTACTATTGGAGATGGAACTCCGTTGGCCAGCATCTGTGTTGCAAAGCATGCACGTAGCGCGTGGAACTTTATTTGTTTGAGCTTAATTGATTTTAAAAAGTTTTTAAGTGGCACTGCCTGGTCCCCATTATCCCAATCTTTACTTCTCGGTAGTACATATTCGGAATTCAAGCGCTCAGGATCGCGCTTTAAATCTAAAATAAGTTTACGGAGACTATTATTAATTGGAACAGTTCGCCAGTATCTTGCTTTAGTTGGACCTACTTTTTTCATATTTGCATCGTAAGAACGATCAACTAAAATAAGATTTTTCTCAAAATCAATCTGCTCCCAGGTCAAAGCATGCAATTCACCACTCCTCATTCCTGTGAGTACTGCAAAGGCCCAGACAGGATACCAGTGATGGTTAACCATCTTTGCTGCATTTAAAAATTTCCGAATCTCTTCCAGCGAAAGAATTTCCGGAACCTTTTCCTCTCCTTTTTCAATCAACAGTCCTTTTAACGGAGAGCAATCAGCTCCAATGATAAATCCAAATTCAACACCCCATTCAAAAACCTTGTTAATAATATTTTTAACTTTTTTCTGATAGGATCTAGATAAATTTGCCTGTTCTAATTTCTGGATAAGTTTACGTCCATCAGCTCTAGTTAATTGTGCTGCAGGATTATTATTCCAGTGAGTAGTCCACTTATTAATGGTGCTTAAATACCCTCTGGCAGAATTTTCAGTTATTTTACCAACGTAGCCAGCCTGAACATCTTTCCACCATAAATGAACAACATCACCCCAAGTTAAACCAAGTCCGTCATACTTTTGTGCATCTGTGGATAATTGGCGTATTAGTTTCTTTTCTTCTCGTCTAGCTTCATCTTCTGAGTTCAAGCAAAAAATAGATTGTTGGAATCGTTTCTTTTTATTGGTTCTGCTTCTTATATGAACATAAACCCTCCAAAGATCCTTCCCATTTTCTACATATTTCATTACGGCCATAATCAACCTCCCTTAAGTTGGGAAGTTTCAATAAGATAATCCAATTCATCTCTTTTAAAATAGAGGCGATTGGTAAATTTTCTGGCCCTAAGTTTTCTACGCGAAACTAATGTATGAATGGCATTCACACTTTTTCGCAAGTAAACAGAAGCTTCTTTCGTCGTCAACCATATTAAATTGTTAAAGAGCGTCCCAACATCTTTCGATTCGGGAATGCCACTATATCGTGGAAGAGACAAATTGTAATCCAGATTTAAAATGTTTTCGGCCATACTCCTCCCTTGATTAAATGTTAGGTCGTTGGAAAGCCAATCAATCTTGCACTTATCTCCTCATATTGTTTTTTCTCTCCAGCTTTGTTGATAAATTCTCTCACCCGCGCGGTCCCATGAACAAATACCTCGTACCCTTTCTTTAAAAAGAGCGGGCAGATTTCGGCTTGCTTACCCCAAACAACAACACGCATCCATTCCGTTTTATTTATATCCCCCTCTCCTTTTTTGTTAATTGCTACTGCTAAATAGCAAACTGCCTTATTATTCATTGTGTATTGCAACTCTGGATTTTTTCCCAATCTCCCAAGATAAATTTGTTCTTTGTTTTCCATAATCAACACCTCCATTGTCTAGGTAATATTAAGTTTCTTGACGAGAAAATCGCCAAGAGACAACGTCACACCATTTTTTTGATTGTAATCATTTAGTGCTCGTTCGACCTTTTCCATTTGGGTCATGCTTCCCTCTTGAATCTTCTCAATGTCTTTTGGGGTAAGTCGCTCCAGAGCATAAATCGACAACTCCTTGAAGGTAATTTCAGCACCATAGTTTTTCTTATTTGCATCTAGCAGTAGTTTAAAAACTAACTCCAGGGATGTTTTATCTTTGGATAGGTCGACAAAAAATTTGGTCTGCTCACGATTTAGTACATACTCCTCTCTAACATTATTCTGGCGCCTGCCTCTCTTTTTTGTTTTCTCTTCTATATTCTTTTTCTCTTCTTCTTTTACTTTCTTAAAATCTCCAATCATAAATTAACTCCTTTCAGATTCTTACTCTTCAAATTGCCCCTGCTAAAACTGCCGAACAAACCTGCATTTGGTTAGCGTATTTTGACCACCCCATCGAATTTCGTTGAGAGGGGGTGGTCAAAATACGCGACACCATAATTGCTTGGAATGATTCGGCAAAACAAGCAGGGGCAAAACGATAGTTAAGTTTAGTTAAGTCATAGTTAAGTGCCATCTAATCTCCAAAAATTTCTATAAACTTCTTCTGATTTCCCATATAAAAACAGTCTGCCTCAAAAAAATTAAATTCAGAAACTGTCATAGTCCGATCCACCATAAAGACAATCCTCTTTACTACAGATGCATCCATCTCCCTAAGATACGAGAGGTATGCCTTACATAGCTGTGGCTTGTTCGTGATAAAAAGACAAAAGTCGTAGCGTTTGCTTAAAGCGTAATATCCAAATTTCTCTTTAATTCGACTAGAGGCCTTTTGAGTCAGTTCCACCTCTATGGCCAGGGTGTATTTTTTATTTTGCCTAATGGCCTCTATTTCAGCGTCAGGAAGCACTTTGTCTTCTGTTCCTGCATAACACATACGACCGTTAAAGAAATTTGCAAACGCTAAAAGTTTTCGAAGGACATTGCTTGCTATTATATCGTGAGTAATGTTCTCATCACAAAGTTGATCGCTTTTATTAAATTCGCTAAGGCCTACTCCTTTGCTTGTTAAATATACATGCTTTTGCTTCCTGCCATCACGCACACCACTAATTAGCCCGGCCTTTTCAAGATTTCTAATTTTCAACAAGAAATTGTGTTTTTTCATTTTATATGAGCAGAGCTCTTTGAGCGAGGCAACATCAATGATCTTCCATTGTCCAATAATGTTCATTAGCTCTGTATACGGCCAGGCTGGTATAAAAACTTTTGGACAGCTCATACCAATGTTCCACCTAATGAGACGGTATCATCACGCTTTGCAGGAGATTTCTCACTTGAATTTTTTTGGGAAGCTTTTGATAATTTATCAATTGCCCCAGACTCTTCTAACCAACTGACCGACTCTTTAATTTTTAAAGGGTCGAGATATTTTACATTTAGAAGATCCACTCTTGTGGGAGAATGCCTTAGCAAAACGCATTGTCCTACTTTTAAATTTTTGATGATGTTGTGGTGAGCTATCAGTTCTTCAACTTCTCGTTGTGATCCCTGATCTACTTCTTCCCCATCCTGAACTCGCTTTGTTTGTTTCTTGCTGGTAATTGTACCAATGGCCTCCGCAAACAATGCGGCCCCCTCTTCCATGCGCTGTTTAAAGATAAACCAGTTGGATGCATTCTCTAGAATCTGAACACAAAGATTAGGATCAACCTTTGAAATATCACTTGGTGATTGAAACGCGAACGTGATCTCGACTTTGGCCCCACGGCACTTGTTTAATATTTCAATGAACTCGTCGGTTATTACCGCCGAAAGCTCATCAATATAAATACCAAGCGGTGTTAATTGAAAGTGTTTTTCCAAAGAAATTGTCTTATAGGTGTCATAGACTGAATAGGCCAGATCACCCAAAATAATTTTTCCAAGGCTGCGTGCTACCTCAGCATAACCCAATACTGAAAGACCAATGTAGACACATTTGTTACTACCACGCAATTGTGAAAACGAAAGAGCTTCGGCGCCAGAAAGCTTTGGCCCAAAATCCGAATCTATTAAGTTCTTTATGCGAGTGATGATGCCTTGAATATTTTTACGGTCATGTCGTGCTTTTATCTCGCCCTGCACTTCTGATATTTGCAGAAGCTTCCGATGGATTGAAGTCAGGGATAACTCCTCTTTCGACATTTTAAGAAGCGAAATAGCTTCTTTTAGGGCATCATAACAAAGCAACTCATAGTGCTCTTCAGACCACGTAAAAGAGTGATGAATGCGATCAGCAATATTGGTTACGCTACCATCCTTTACTGGATTAAGTGATATAGCCCCATGCCCACTATAATGCTCAGAAAAAATACAAAACTCTCTTCCTGAAAGCCGACAAAGTGCAATGAAGTTTTCTAATGCTCCATTATCACCTTTTGGATCTATGATCACTACTGGCGTTCCCAACATCATATCTGCCAGCATTAAAACATCTAGGAGAGCTGTTTTCCCGGATCCACTTGCGCCAACAATTGCCGTGTGTAACCTTTTATTCAACTCGAGATTCTTAACTCCTTTTCTATTTGTTATTGAATGGCCGATCTCATCATCTTTTATCGTAACTTTGCTACTATTTAGATCTTTGCGCTCAATCTTTTTTGGTTCCATTGTGGCCTCCCTTTTGAAAATGTATCTGTTGATCATCCAAAATATTCCGTTGCTGACCAACTTCATGAGTTGCATGATCAATAAAGTTGTAAGCTCCATCAACGGAAGAAGAACATCCCCTAAAACAGACTCATCATTCTTTTTCTTGGCCGACATTTGCTCCCTCCAGTTTTTCGTCATAGCTATGCTCATAAACTTCAAAGGATGGAATATAAAATGTCCGACTGCCATTAGTTACATAGCGCTCCTTTGACTGATATTTAATGAGATACTGTTGCTTTACCTTCCCCTTCAATTTGTCTGGAAGTTCACCAAGTGGAACTTTATATCCCTCTTGCTCTTGTAGTTTGGCCTGGATGTTAATATTTCCGAGCCCGATATCAACTTCATCTGGCAAAGGGCGCTTCTCTTCAGGTAATAGCATGCTATTAAGCTTATAATTTCTAGGATCATCCTGATAAAGAGCGTATCCTGCTAGTGCCGCTACTCCAGCACCAATTAAACCAAATACTACTGCATTAGCTCCTTGGCTTGGCTTATCTGGACTTAAAATTGCTCCAGAAGTAGCGCCGACCATTCCTCCGGACAGAGCACTGTAGATGATGGTCTTCTTTAAAGTTGAGCAAGATACTAATAACAAAACAAATACGACCGTACTTACTCTCACTTGTCCTCCTTTGTTAAATCCAAACCCTGATTAAAAAATAGCAGCACCTCCTTTCCTGCGTTAACGTATGCAATGCTTAAATCTTGTTCACCCGAACTCTTAATAAGTTCTCCTACGTTTCCAGCAACATTGGTTAGGCCACTAAGAACTTTATTCTTTCCGTTGTTTTTTGCAGTCTCTCCAAACGGCGTTTGCAGTCGCTCTTTGGTTGCATCTAGTGCCCCCTCAAAAAATGCCGCAAGTCCACTTGTCAGAAATGTCTTCTCTTCCCCTGAATAAAAATAGTCAGCAATTATTCCTTCTGCACCATCGACATCCCAAACATTAACATCCACTTCAAATTCGCTATCTTCTGTGACGAGAAGGTCACATTTAGCTGGAATTCGTTTTTGAAAGTTTATGCCAGAACATCTAAGCTCCCCATCTCCGATAGCATCAACCTCACTATGAATTTTCACCACAAATGCCGTTGGCCGAATATTCATTGCTAAAATAGAATTTAGAACTACCCCTCTGACACGAGTAAGTGACTTGATTCGGTCTTTTGATGCTCGAACAATTAAGTTTTTTTCTTGGCGTTCTAATAATTCTTCAATCTTCCTATCACTGGCCAAAAGATCAGAGATCGCCATGTTCATTGACGATTTTATTTTGGTTACCACAACCTTGTTGCTGTGAGCCCTGGGAATCTCCGCTCCTACATCTTCTTTGTATTGGTATTTTGTCGCTGGTGGAAGTTCATTGAATTCGGCCAGCACAACAATTGGTAAAAGACATAATACAATTTTTTTCACAGTGGCCTCCCGTAATAAATCATCTTTCCCTCTAAATATATTGGGGGCCCTTTTGAAAGATAGACTCTGCTATTACCATCAATATTTTGTTCATTAACTCTAACAGGCGTTTTGAGCTTGTTCACAAAGAGCATCGACTTAGGACACGCAAAAAGCTGATATTCGTTTTTCTCTTCTATCAATTCAAAAAGATCACATGCCTTGGCCTCTTGGATTTCAATATCCTTATTGGAAAAATCATCGGCATACTTGATATTGAAGTGATATTTCCCATCTTTTAAAAAGACGAGAAAGTTTCTATCAACTTCTTTGCGCTTTGGTTCAAAAACAAGGCTTCTCCCTTTGTTCAACTCATAAATTTTAAAATCAGCGTCCATTCCTCCCACATAATCAGTAACACGATCGGAAAAAGTTATCGCCGTCAGATGCGAAAGCGAAAGAAATACAGTAAAAATCTGGTGTTTAAAAATATAGTAGATCATCGCTGGTACCTCGACTCTATCTGTTTTTCTGTTACTTCTAGAATTTTATAAAGATGTTTAAAGCGACTATTTTTTTCTAGCCCAACTTGAAAACTTCTGTAACCTTGAGAATCTTTGGTTACGACATCACAACTGTAATCATCAAGTTGTTTTACCAGCGTAATACCTTCAACCGCAAACAAAATTTTATTTTTATCAAGCTCTTCTATCACCTTCTGATTAATTTGCTCTTGATCTGGATTATTGTTAATTATTGAACTCATCCCATAATAACAGGCTTCCATCGGTGAATATATCTGCCCACTATTTGCTCCCAAGTGAATCCAGGCAGAGATAATTAAAATAATTCCATTCAACCCAATCCCGCCAAACCCGTACAACTTAAGTAGGCCTTTTAGGCCTGAAATTTCTTTGTCCATACTTTGAAACTGGGCCATATTCCCTCCTTCTTGCGTTTAATGATGGCGACTCATTCTCACCATTTGATAAATTTCGTCTTACTGAATTATGTGTCACTGCACTTTTCTGACTCGAAAGTTGATTCCTTCTTCTTGCTAAATCACTTGTTGATACACTGGAGACAGCTTTTGACTGCTCGTTTTTGGCATCAGAACGCGAAGTATTTGCAGTAAATGTCTGGCCTCTTTTATGCTGCACATTCTTATCGCTGGAAGTATTACTACTGTTTTTGGTGCTTTCTGACTTTATTCCCATCTGTTTAGATTTATTGTTACTGCTATTAGAAAATGCTGATGATAACGAATGATTCATCCCTTGAGATCTTTTAAATAGGCCAGCTCCTTGAGATAACTTTGATCCGATTTGTGAAATTCCTGCTGAAGCAAGTTTCATTTTAGGGCCGAGTCTTCCTCCGGACATAATAACCGCCGCAGAATTGACAGCTTGCTTTGGAAGTCCCATTACATAATTAGCACCTAAGGTTGCAACAATTCCCCCCGCCTGAGCTAGTCCACTGCCATTTAGAATCATCATCGAAATGATCGGAGTAAATGCGACTAATAGTGCTAAAACGAACAGTAAGGCCGTACCCATTATTGATCCACCGATAACCTGGCCCGCGACATATCCTTTGTTTATTTCCGAGCCAATCATGGATAAAACAAAAACCAACACATGAGGAACTATTAAGCACCATAGATAACTAATTATCCATCCTCGCAAAACATTGCCCATCGTTGGGAACATATAGATAATTACTGACATCCCCACCAGCCCGTAACCAAGATAGTAAACTAGCGAGTAGACAACCTTTAGAATGACCAGACAAATGTTAGTGATGAAAAATACCGTTAACGTAAATCCGTCGTTAATGAACTTATCGAACAGGTGGTATTTTAAAAACGCAACCGTTCCCCAAAGGATATTATTTTGTTCATAAAAACCTTTACTACTGTTTTCACTTTGCAATTTATTCCAGTGATTAACTGCTTCAAACATATCCATCAGCAAAATATTTTTCTCTTGCTGATCGGCCAACTTCTCACTTGCAGCATCTAATGAATAATCAATACTTACTTTATAGAAGCTTGCTACAGAAGTTAAAATCAAGACTGCAACTATTGCCCGCTTTAATAGTTGCGCTACCTCCATCCTGTCGAAATATTCTACCAGGCAACTCATTGCAAAAATTCCTGGTAAGATCCCTATAAAGAATGTCCGATAATCCTCAACGAGGCCTTCCAAAGAAAAACTTTGAATCAAGAGTAAATCCTTCATCACATTGGCAGAAATCATAACGTTTCCTGCAATGGGCCAAGATCATTGTTAATACCTAGCCAATCTCGATAAAAAACTTCGCTTCTTAATCGCTCAAGTGCTGCATCTTTTTTCAGCGCTATATCGATTTTTTGATATTCGATATTATCGCGTCTTGTTTTGGCCAAGATATTTGCGGAAAGTGCAGTATTCATCGCTGTATTTTGCACGTGCTTACTCATCTGTCCTTCATCAGCACTCATAATCTCTTGTTGTTCAGACTCTTTTTCATCCCCCATCGAGTTTGACACTTTATCCCAATAGCGCGCGGTAAAATCATCGGCAGCATAGACATCTTTAGCGATGTAATCTATATTTGTCTTGAGTCCTCGTAGATTGATTTTCAATCTCATCATTGCTTGATTGAGTTCATTCAGATCTTTTGGCCTCATCTTTCCTACTTCAATAATATCCTGCACATGTTGCTCAATTCGCCTGGCAACAAAATATCGTCTCATCGCCAGAAAATTATACTTATCAATCTGCTCGGATGTTTTCTCGGCAACTTCTAAAATCTTTAATGTATTTGAAACAGTCGAGGCAGTATTTGAGACCAACGCTACAAGTGCAGCTGTATCACTATCAGGCATAAAAAAAGTACTAGCAAAAACACGAATAGTTAAAACAAGACTCAAAAGCAAAACATTAAACTTCGCCATATTTTAACCTCACATAGGAGTTTATTGTCTCTTTGTTGCTATCAAAAAAAGGACGATACTCCTGATAAAATTTGTAAAAGTTATTATCTTCTCCGACCTCAGTATGAAACAGCTCCAATTCAAGTGGTGAAAGATAGAGACGCATTGTCTTTCTGAACCGATTGTCCGCACTTTTTACATAGCACTCACTACAAACTCCTTTTTGAAAGCGAAGTGATTTAATCTGCTTCCGGTCAAACTCAGATACTTCTGGGTCATCAATACACTCTTGAGGAAAGAAAACCTTAATAAAACTATTGTTGGTAATCGAGCTGTACAATTTACCACCTATTCCAGCAAAGTCATTTAACCCTTGAGAAATTGCGATTGGTAAAGCACCTGTCTTGCGAAAAGTCCGAAAGCAATCATCTATGTAATCGGCATGATGTTTTAGAAAACTCCATGATTCATCAAATACCAATATTTTTTCTGGGTTCTTGATATTTTTAAAATACTCCAGAATAAATATTATTAGCGGTGCAATTGCTGCTTGAGGATAGTCAGCAACGTCCACATATAAGATGGGTGTCTCCGCAATTTTCTCATCGCTTAAATATTCTGCCACATCCTCAAAATATAGCGAAATACCAGGGAAATCACACTCTAGTAGCTTTAAAAAATCAAAGAAATTAGATGGCCCAGGATTTTCTTCTACAATCGCACGGATTGATTTGAGTAGCCGCCCTCTCTCCAGCTTATTAAAATGCTCTTTATCACAGGCGCTAAGTACCATTTCTCTCAGATAGAGTGGATCTCTAAACTGTAGTGGATTGAACTTGGCCGAAATATTTACACCATCGTGGTAGAGGGTAATTCTTTTAAATGATCCTCCTTTATCTAAAATAACGGTTGGATGTTTTTTGGCCAATTGAAAAATCAATTTATTTACAAAAACTGATTTACCACCTCCACTTGCACCTGTTACCAGCATATTCTTATTAGGAATTGATGCATTAAATGGGTCAAAGAAAATTTGCTCGCCAGCATTGTCCTCAAAAGCAATACCATTATCCATCAAATGACTACGATTGAGTGGAAGCAGGAATTTAAGGTGACTTGTTTTATCCACATGAACACGCGACAAAAGAGTCGGTACTACCCCAGGAATTAGCTCACGAAACATCGCAGCAAGCCCAGATTTACATTTTTTAATGCTCTGCCCTTCAATGAAAAGCTTTACTCCACGACTTCGCATCCCATCAATGAGGTCGGCCGTTTTTGAGTTCAACTCATCAAGTGACTGGCCAGTTAAAACAAAAAACAACTCAATATCAAACAGCGATTCTGCTCCGAGCATCAACTCTTGGATTAAATTTTCCGCTTGATGATAGGCCCCTTCGCTTTCAACATCTCTTTTGGGCCGAAAAAAATTTGCAAGATGTGAGCTGCGAATTTTCTCTAACCCGCGAATCCCCTTTTCTCTACTTTTCCTTTTAATATTTAGAATGTAATCAACTCCATTAGGAACGAATTGATGATCTATCTCATCCGTCCCAAATTCTAATACAGACAAAACTCTGCGATATCGCCCATTATACAAAAGATAGTCATCAAAAATTGAAACATCTGAAAAGATATCTATTGATCCAAAGAAAGTTTGAAGGGGCCTATCAGATGGCCCCAACTCAAACTTCAACTGATTAAAGTCTTGCACAGAGCTGTTAACATACGCTTTTCCTCCTAAAGAGTAGAACTTAAAAAAGGCATTTTCATCAATGGTATTTAAAAACATTCCTACGTCTCTAAATACCTGCTCTATCTCTTTTTCTGTTAACTGTGATAGATCAATGGGTGTTATCTCAAAAAAATAACTTATGGCACCATCAATTCCTCGCAAACGGTTTTTATCAACTTCGACGATAGGAAAAGTTATCTTATCCATTGGCAACCTCCATCCGATAGCTCCAATTTAAAACTTTTGGGGAAAATATTTGCAGAAAAAAACCACGAGGAAGATAACTGTTCGCTATTTTGAATAAGAATAAAAGAATCGCATTAATCACAAGCCCACTGATTCCTGCAACGTGAAGCCATGATAGAACGATGTATCCGACTCCAATCACCATCAAATCACTGCGTCTCATTCCAGCAAAAAGTCTTGCTCTCCGATTTAGCAGTGTCGGAAATGCTGAGTTATTCATATTTCTCCTTTTTTTAGCTAAAACTTTTTGTAAGCGTATCCATTAAACTAATCCCTGCTGCTGAAAATATGCCAAGCATTGCGACTGTCGAAACTTTACGCAAATATTCATCCTGGCGAAAATAAGACAAGATTATATATAGAATAAAAAAGAACCCACCTACCGCTTGAGATAATGGCAGCAAATAATTATTTGTCATCATCTCAAAACCATTTTTGAGTTTATCGAAGGCGTATGCATTCTGTGGATGCAAAACAGTAAATCCGATTGAGGCAAAACCAAAACAGAAAAACCATACAACGACATCGATTAATGTATTTTTCAATCTCATATTCCCCTCTTAGTTAAATTTATTATTAATTACGCTACTTACTGAAACAGAAAACTTTTGCGAATATGGCCTTGGCGGTAATAACTTTAATCCTCTCCTAACAAAGGCATCAAAGTCTCTAATCATCACCGACTCAGAGTAAACTCCTTCTTCACCCCAAGCACGAGATGCATTAGCAACAAGACCTGGGCAAACTTTTTTGTCTTTTCCTCCAACACTATGCATATAGGCACCTTGAAAAGTGGTCGCCGAGACACTTTTTAATTTTAAAAATAGTACATTTTCTTTAAAGTTCTTTAGTTCGATTATTTGCGAGGGTTCACTAATTACGATATGGATATTTTTCCCTGTCCAGCTAACATTCACCAACCGTTTTTCTACCAATTCTCTGAGCGAAAACTCTGTGTTATTAAACAAAAGACTAAGCTGCTCTAGTTCTTGCCCCAAATCTTTTTGAAAGAATAGTTCATTGTTATATGAATTAAAGTGATTAACCTTTACAAAACAATCAACGGTAAAAACACCACAAATACAATTTCGCCCACAAGAGCACGGCCTCTCATGATAATCGCGATCTTCACTTACAAAACTCTCTCCCCATTTCCTAAGCGGTGCGATCTGAATATCAATTTGCGAATTAGGTGTAATATTCCCAATTCCATAAATAGCATAATCCTGATCACCAGAAATATTTTGGTAAACTCCAACAATTTTCTCACTACTTTGATTGGCCAACTCTGTTCCCGTTATATATGAAAGCGAAATAACATCGCCTGTCCCATACTTATAATCAAGATAGTGTTGATTTATCTTATTGGTGAATACAAACCACTGGCCTTTTTTGTCTTGAGAAGAAATCTCTTGGAGGTAGGTAAAAGGAGGAAGATTGTTTGCAAACTGATCAATTTTCTCCAGTACATCATTTTCAATTCTAACTTTATCACCGAATATTTTCTCCAAAATACTTTGAAAGCTATCGCTATTTCCATTTACCCCAACATAACTGATACGCGTATCAAGCGGAGTATTAACAACAACCGGTAGCGATTTATTTTTTACGCTTGCCAGGAGTTCAGAAAATGTTGTTTCAAGTTCTGAAATCTCATAGTCGCGCACAGAAGAAATAACAAACTCCCCTCGCTTGAAATAACTTTCAGCAATTAGATCTACTGGCACATTTTCGATTTTAACCGCAAAGGTCTCATTCACTCCCGCGTTAAAACTTCGCTCTACTTTGGCACTCTTTAAAAGCTCGAAAGACTCGCTCGCTTGGTTATAATAGTAAAAATCTACCACAAGATTTTTCACACATACAAAGCCACTGTTCCCCTGAAGTTTTGCTGAACTTTCAAGCGTGATCGACAGAGAGCTTAACTCGTATTTTGTCGTGTCAAACAGATGCTTGTTTTCCAACACTTTCTGAGCATAAAACTGTGGGTCAATTTCCGGATAGCTCACCCAAGAGAGATCATGCGGAGCTATTTCACCCCATGAGTGAGTTGAAAACTTTCCCACATTGGCCGCCACTTTATAGCTTTCATTACGAATGAAAAGCTCACCTACTCGATACTTAAACTCGGGGTTATCGCGGCCAAGCTTAGTGTCAATTAACATAGTCTCATCTGCGCCAGTGGCCAAATTCTTGAACTTTCCTTCTATAATATAGTTTTGTAAAAAACGAACATCCACTTTTGGAATATCTGCCAAATATGGCCTTCGCCCCAAGGCAATCTCCTCTCTATCCAGCACTTTATCTCCATCTGAATCAAGACCATCTTGCTCATCTTTGTCAGTACGAACAGGATCAATCATTTTTTCGGGATTATTATTGCTATTATTTTTTTCCGAATTAAATCCGCATGACCAATACACACATATCGTGAATGCAATTAGCATAATGTTTTTTACGGCAATCATAATTAATCTCCTATTTATTAATATTAGTTTGATAACAACGCATTTCTATCTAAAAGGGCCAACATAACCTCTCTACAGCGTACCCCCTCAGTCTCTGTCATCGATATAGCACGTTGTTTAAGGCGATTGAGGATTGTTCGAACCTTTAGGCTACGTTTTATTTCTCGTGGACTAAGCACGTTCTCTAGCTCCAGCACATCTTTTTCCAATAGTGATGAGTTCATCGTATCCCTCGCTCAATGTTGCCTAGTTTAATTAACTGATGGTGAATTGATTCGGCCTTTTTTATAAATTTTTTATTTTTCACTAGTTCCTCCACTGAAATTTCTCCAAGTAGCTCTCGAAGCTGTTCATGCATTTTTCTTGCTGACTTCATTGTTTTCCTCCTTGGTAATTGATTGGTCATTCGCTTCACGATCAAAACATCAGGGTGATCAGTCCAGACGTGACGTAAAAACATTCCAATATAAAAGTGATAAAATAAAAATTTGGAAATTAATTGTTGTATTCCGCGCGGAACTTATCTATTTCACGCGGAACCCGATAACTGACTAAAATAACGTCTGGACCATGCATTTTAGATTTGAAAAGGTTCCGCGCGGAACCATTTCGAGTTCCGCGCGGAACCTTTTGCCTAAAAAATGTCTACCTTGAGGCCGACCTTGAGTCTAGGAGGAAAAATGGGGTCTCCAAGCTCCCCTCCGATCTGAAATCCTACTTGAAATTCTAAAATTTTAAAATCAACGTTGTTGGCCAACTCTGAAAAGGCCGAAAGACGCGCGCGTGTACGAATTTCCCTGGGAATTTTGGCCGGCCAGAAGACAAAGCTCTCTCGAGCTTCTAGCTGAAACTTCTTTTATATTGAAATCTACTGATGTTCACCGAAATACACTATGACTGGTTGCAAGTGGTTGCAGAATCCTTATTGGTTGAAAGTAAAAAAACGTACTCATTAGTGACAAGTTTATCAAAAAAATTCTGACTAATATAAGAAACGATTTCTTCAAATATATAAAACTTATTTCTAAGCGTTGGGTTTTTTTCATCTATATTTACTGCAAATTCTGATGATGTAAAAATAACTAATGAAGCAAAAAATGGAGAAAGCTCACGGTGCTTTGTCACGAAATCATCGGTCAGACAATTATTAATAAGTTGAAGCGTCTCATGATGAGATGCTCGAAATGAAAGTCCGAGTTTTAAAATATTTTCCGTACACCGCCTCATATCATCTGGGAGAAGTTCGTTGGGCCATTTGGAAGAAAAAAGATTTATTAATTTCTTCTGAGAAGAGAACTTTGGATGCTCTGGGAAAAAATTATCATTCGTAATTGCAATATTGGATATTGCATATTCCGATTGTTCGAGCATTGCTTTGACTTGGAAAGCAACTCTCTCTTTTGCCCACGAAACCTCTCCTGCTTTATAAATCAAATCATGTGTCGCCTTGGACCATGAATATGAGAAGATTGTTTTAATCTGTATTTCAAATACCAGATTATACCAAGGCTTTTCTGGCATACCAACTGGCGAACTTTTAGATACATACAATCTCAAATCAGAAAATTTAAAATCATAAGGATTGTCTGAGGTTGAATCTAATTGCTTTGGTCGTTGATAATTAATCATAAAGTAATCTTGGATTAATTTTACTGCTTCGTTAATTTCACTTTTTGTATCAACAATTATTTCACATCCAAAAAAATCTTCATAATTGCCTACAGAATACTGTGAATTGGTTTCTATTTTTTGATAAAAGCTATTTTGTCTTTTTATCCGACTCCTATAAAACCAATTTTTCTCCTTGATTAGTGAATGTAATATATCATCAACATTCGCCATTAATAGCTTGTACTTTGGTTCAAGATCAGAATATATCTCCGAAATTTGTTTTGGTATTTTCATTAGAAAGAAAAATAGCTTTTAAGAGCGAGGAACCTCTTTTCCCTTGGAGTTCGATCCGTAGTCGCTCCTTTGTTGTATATGGCATAGTCTTTAACACTTGGATCCTCTGAATTTTCTCCTTCCTCGTTAAGGCTAGCAGCAAAATTAGTAAACTTTTGAGAAATATCCTTTAGATCAGTAGGTAACGACTTCGCTAAGGGCATAAATAAAGACCACAGTGAATAAACTGCTGATCTAGTATAAAAAAATTCTTTAAGTGTACCTTCCTGATTGTTAACTTGAGTAAAAAAGTTTTTAAGTAAATCGAGGTGTTCTTTAATATAGGCTTCTTGTTCAAACTCTTTGTCATTTTGAGCATAAAATTCATCTAATTCAAAGTGATCGAATCCATGAATTTTTCGATCGCTTAACATCAATATTATTTCACAAATAAACTGATGGTCCACCATCCTTGAAAAATCGTGCTTACTGAATCGAACGAGATTTGCCCAATATGGATCCTCGCTTTCTTTTTCAATAAATTTCTGTAGATTTCCTTCATATCGAGCTTTTCTCAACTCTTGTGGATTTAGGGCTTTGTTATTTCGATTAAGCCGATCAAAAATTCCTTTTAAAACTTCTTTATTGTCTTCGTTAATCAGTTCGACAGGAAACGTGTAATTCCAAAATGCTTTTTTAAAATCAGGATCAATTTCTGAGAATTTCTTTCCTGCAAGGGGATGAGCTTCGTCATCATTGCTAACGGCAAATTCGTCTTGTGAATACATAATCACGGTTAATAGGCGTTGTTTCCCATCTATTACTCTATATTTTGCATTTCCGTCAGGATCCATATCTTTGTGAATAAAAACAGGAGGACAGGGAAAATTGTTAATAATTGTATCTAAAAAAAATTCTCTATCGCTTTTATTCCAAACACTTTTTCGCTGATATGACGGAGAAAGATCAAGTCGTTTGTTGTTGTTCATATCGAGAAACCAAGTAACGTCTTGCGGTGTTGGTTTTCTGTCTATTTTCATACTATCTCCTTGGCCCCATAAAACGGTCGCCGTTAAAATGAATTAAGTGGTCTGGTGCATCGGCAAGCCACACCTCGGTATCCCAAGCTATGTCTGCAACATATTTCCTAAACACAGTGGCATCAGGGAAAGCACTTACAAAAATTATCCCAAAGTTTTTCTCTGGAAAAAGACCCCTCAGCTCATTCACACGCTTTTGAGAAACAGGCCCATGGGATGTCACACACTCCACAAGAAAGAGCCACCGTTTCTCTTTCAAATATAAGATAACATCGGGGAGTTTGCCGTGATCAATAATCTCACACCCCAAATCCTTTAAAATTTCTTTCTCAAAAATAATTTCTTTATTTTCAGTATCCCCAAGATAAAGAAGATTTGCTCCCTTCGCAAACCGAGATGCAAACTCCTGAACGACTGCAACTCCAACCTCATTGTGTGAGCCTGGTGATAAAAGGAACTCTCTTCCATCTGAGAGTTTAAGGGGGATTCTTTCGATATTACGTTTTGTTTGGTGTTTAGCCTGTCTCTCTGTAAGGCTTTCAATAAATTTTTTACTAAGAGGTCCAAAGGAAGAAGTTCCAAAAGCCTTGATAACATCAATGGCTTCATCGGTAAGGGCATAATGAGCTTTACTACTATTGACAGCAAGCGTGGGGTCGTCTGGATTGTAGTCAGTTACACCCGCTTGGGTGAATTGATGAAGAACTTGACGCCTAAAAGACTCTCTTGAGTTCGGTTTATAATTTTTTTCGTAAACTTCAGAAACAAAAACCATGATACCTTTTGAGATCGTAAGAGATTTTTTTTGAGCACTATTCCATTTTGAACGAGGAGAAATGCTTGCAAGGGCAAGTAATGTTAATGCAGAAATCTCATTTTGCTGCTGCTTTTCAAGACCTAGTGCTTTGAGAATTTCCTGAGCTTCTTTAATTTTTTTCATTTTCATAGAGAATCCCTAAATCCAATAACACACTCAACAATATTGTCTATTGATGAATGTGTTATCGCCTTTGTTTTTAAAATTAAGTCCCCAATTTCTGCAATAATATTTTTGCTTGGAAGTGGAGCGGCCCTAAGCTCAGTTGCACTTACTTGGGTGTTCCCATTAATGACCCTAAAGTATGAATCAAATAATTGAGAACTTAAATATCCTGCCAATCCATACATTTCTTCTTTGGAAAACTTTTTCTTGGAATCATAGATATAATTTAGATGATTTTCTAACCCAATTTTTTCATGTTTTAAGGATTTCTTTTCGTATGGGGCAACTGTAATTCGTCGAAAATCTTCTTTGGGGCTAAATCGTCTCATTAGAATCATATTCTGATCATCAACGAGCTGTTTCTCTGAAATAGAAGTGTGATTAAACCACTGTTCCTTGCGAAATACCTCAAGGGGAAATTTCACTTTCATTGGTAGAATATGTTGAACCCAAAGCAATGGAACAGAGTATTGGCCTTCTTCTTTTTGTAAAAATTCTGTAGCCCGAAAAGGGACAATCGGCCCTGTTGAAATTTTAAGCTCCATTTTTTCCAAAGAGTTTGTCCAAGAATTAATCATTTTCAGGAGGCGTAGGTCTTCTTCGTTTGTAGGCAATCTTAAAGAATAATCATTTGTTGTATCAACAATAAAAGATTTTTCAACTTTCATCTTGGATGAGGAACCGAGGTCAGACTTACCATTACTTGAAGTAATCAGTATTTCATTTAGATCTTCTGGCTCACCTTGAATCCCATAGGTAATAATATTTTCTTGTAAGACAGAATCTCTTTCAAAAGCATTGGTGCGACTTTCAAAAACATGAATCTGTTTTAAATGTATTTGTTCAAAAAAATGTTTTCTAAAAGATTTAAAGTATTGTCCAGAGGAGAAACTTCTTGGAGTGATAAAGACAATCTGTCCATTTGAAACGAGTTGGCTTGCCGCTACTCCCATAAAAAGAAAATAGATATTCGGTTGACCGTGCACTAACTTTGAACAACATTTTGCCCTTTCATCGTCCTTGGAGATTTTAAAGTATGGAGGATTTGAAATGATGATTTCAAATTGTTCCTTTTTAAAAAGAGGAAGACCATCATTAAGGGCACTTGAATTAGCTAAAACATAATCTTCGTTTTTAATGGTATAGGAAAATGAAATACCATTGTTGCTACACCACTCTTTCAAGAAGTTCATGGCCTTTTTGAGTGATGTAATTATTTTGTCATCAATCTCATAAAGAGTAGCTGAAAATGTTTTTCTTTTTTTTGTATCTAGGGCTGCGAGATGTTTTATTGCTGAGGCAACAAGAACCCCACTACCAGCTCCTGGATCCAAGAGCCTTATATTGTCCTCTTTAGGCAATACTAGACGCTGAGCCATATAAATCGCCACTTCTTCAGAGGTAAAATACTGACCTAGCTCCTCCTGTTTTGAGGGGGTAGTGTTTATGAATTTTAAACCTATACTGTCAGAGTGCTTTATAGGGCATAGGGTTGGTTCAAGCATTTAATATTCCTTGATTTTCTTACGGGCTTTATAATATTACTGATCCCTGTTGTCTTTGTCATGCTGCAGACAGACATTATAAAGATAAATTTTAAAATTATTTGGAGTCATCACTGTCCTTAGGAGCCATAAATGGGGTCTTCAAACTCCCCTCCGCTCTGAAATCCTACCCGAAATTCTAAAATCTTAGAACTAAAATTGTTGGCAAACTCTAAAAAACCCAAAAGACGCGCGCGTGTACGAAATTCCCTGGGAATTTTGGTCGGCCAGAAGACAAAGCCTCTCGAACTTCTAGCTGAAACTTCTTTTATATTCAATTATGTGAGCCATGAAAATAACATTTTCGTTACTCTTTTGCTCCTAACTTGAGCAGTGCGTCCCTGACCCAAGGCCACGTAGCATAGTGTAGAACACCATAACCAAATTCATCTTCTGCATAAATGTCTACGCCCGCATCAACTAACCGTTTAAAGTACTTATACGAGAGTTCATCTGTTCTGGCCGGCGTAAGTGCAGCACTATTATGGAGAATATTGCGACCATGATTATCGCGCGCATCAGGATCGAGACCCTTATTTTTTAAAAACTCAATGATAGCCTGATCTGTCTGCAGGTCATATTCTTGCATAGGTCTACCGTCATCGTATGTTTTTCCAAACCAAGATAACCGAAGGTATACCATCAAAGCGTTATGGCCATATGATCCTGCGTTAGCTGGAGGGTTTGGATTAGGAATTTTTCCGATCAGTTGAAAATTAACACCGAGCTCTTCAGCTTTTTTAAAGAGTTCTAGTTTGCATTTTAACGTCTTGGAATTTGCAGCGCTTTCTGCTAATTCAACTGCCAATGGTTCGTTTAGTTCATCGTATTCTGGAATATCTACTTTATATTTTTTTAGAACATCAAAAAGCTTCAATCGTTGATCAAAAGCAGAGAAATCCTTTACTAGTAATTTATAGACTTTAACATGCCGACAGCCATCGATTTCAAGCGCTGCGCCGTTTTGAAGTAAAAGTTCAACAAAGTCTGCTGGACGATCATAATCTTCTCCAGGAGCAGTTATCAGGCTTGTACAATTTTTCCCATAGTAATCATAATCATCACCCCACCTTAAATTTGGATTCAGTCCATAACTTAAAAAAAGTTTCAATAAATCATAAGTCGTACCACGGTAACCAGACGAAGCTCTTTGGCTAATTTCCTTGGCAACTTTAACAGAGTTTCCAAAAGCACCTGCTTCTAGAAGTATCTGAATAACATTTAGTTCAATTTCTTGAATGCCACCTCTTTTAAAAACAAACATAAGAGGTATGTCTTTATCCATGAAGCCGCCCATAAGGTTTGGGTCAGCTCCATTGTCAACCAAAAATTTCACTGTTAAAGGCAGGTCATCCTTTTGAAATTTGTTAATCGCGTTGATTAGCGGAGTATAAGCTCCTGGCCCTTTTTTGTAGTTTACGTTTGCGCCTAGATCTATAAGTCGTGCTGCCTCGAGAAGTAGGCCATGGATATCGTTGTATCTGTTGCTTGAATAAACATAATATTCAAAGAGATCGTTAAAACTTTCATTAATTTCTTCCGATCCCAACAGGACCATACCTCGTGATTGAGCATAAGCTTCAGGAAAAGGAAGAACTGTTTGGTCAGAGTAGATGGCTCCTTTAAATCTTGTAGAGCTATCAAAAATTGCTCCGCGAAGGCTAGCGCCAGAGAGATTGGTGTTTTCAAGGTTTGCGCCTTTGAGATCACAATAATCCATGACGGCTCCCTTAAGACTTCTGTAAGGCTTTCACAGATAATATTTTAAGTTAAAAAAAATAAAAAAAATGCATTTTATGACGCACCGCAGGCCTTCCCATAGCTTGAAAAATAGTTTTTACTCTTTGGATGTCGAATAAAAAAACTAAAAACGAAGAAATAGAATTAAATGTGAATGATGCTTTTGCAATTAAAGATCGACTTAAATTAATGGCAGGCAAAGCAAATTCTGAA
>Ga0208245_1000741_pt1 | contig 24156 bp, 25 predicted proteins | sample RifOxyC1_FD_184035 | JGI IMG/M metagenome (GOLD analysis project Ga0208245, IMG submission 184035) | Soil microbial communities from Rifle, Colorado - Rifle Oxygen_injection C1 (SPAdes) | ecosystem: Environmental > Terrestrial > Deep subsurface > Rock core/Sediment | place: Rifle, Colorado... | reverse complement strand
CGCCCTACGGGCTCTGGTGGACGCGGCGGCAAGAAGCCCGCGAAGGGCCACGGGTCGGACAAGACCCAGGGGCACGGCGACAAGCCAATGTCCGGGGACGGGTGGTGCGGGTCGTGCGCGGGGCGGCGGCTGCCGAAGGGCAGTGGGGACGAGGGCGGCAACAGCAAGGGCGGACAGCACAGCGACGGGCGGACGCCGGCCGACCTCGCCAGGATGCGACGCGAGGTCGCCGAGGCCATCCGATCCGAGGCTGCGAAGGGTCGAGGCACGGTCCCCGGCGGATGGGCGCGATGGGCGGAGTCCGCACTCGAGCCGCCGCGGGTGAACTGGCGCCAGAAGCTCGCGATGCTCGTGCGCACCGCGTGCTCCTGGTCGGCCGGCGCGGTGGACCTCACATGGCGCCGCCCTTCGCGGCGGCAGGCCGGCATCGGGTACGGGCGCGGATGCCCGACGCTGCCGGCATACCACGCGCCGATCCCGAAGGTCGCGATCGCGGTCGACACGAGCGGGTCGATGGGCGACCAGGAGCTCTCGGACGCGATGCGCGAGGTCAACGGCGTGCTCAAGGCTGTCGGGGCCGAGATCACGATCCTCGCGTGCGACGCGGCCGTGCACGAGGTGCGCAAGGTCCGGACGATCCGCGAAGCGGTCGGCGCGCTCAAGGGTGGCGGCGGCACGGACTTTAACCCGGTGTTCGAACACATCGAGCAGATGCATCCGCGCGAGCGGCCGAACGTCGTCATCTTCGCGACGGACGGGCAAGGGCCCGCTCCCGCGAAACCGCCTCGCAACATGCGCGTCGTCTGGGTCCTCGTCGGACCGTACCGGACGCGGCCGTGCACGTGGGGCGAGTTCGTCGAGATCGACGACACGCCGCGCGCGAAAGGAAAGGCGGCGTGAGCGCACGCGGCGCCAGGTTCGCGCATACGCGGGCGCGGCAGCTCGCGCTCGAGGCTCTGGGCCTCGTGGGCATGCCGCGCCTCGCGTCGCGCGTTGCGCTCCTGCGTGCGGCCGGCGTCGACGTCGTCGCGGGCCCGTGGGCGCGCGGGCCCGGCAAGCCGCCCATGACCGCGCACTACGTCCCGCTCTGGGTGCCGCCCGTGCTGGCGGCTACGGACGACTGCGTGCCGGACGAACGCGCGCGGTACCTGCGGATCGCCGTCCGAGTCGCCGACGCGGTTCTCGCCGTGCGCCTGCTCGGAGAGGCCACGCACGCCAACGTGCGCGCGCTGCTCGACGCGGAGGCCGCGCGATGCCCATGAACGTGTGTCCCGACTGCGGCGGCGTCGCCGCCGGCGAGACGCGCATGGAGGCGCACCGCGGCTCTCGGAGGTGCCGCTACCGCGCAGCGAAGACCGCGCTCGATGCACGAGGTTTCGTGCAAGGCGGCGGCGCCTGCTACGCGCACGCGCTCGTGGTGGGATTCCCGTGCGCGATCTTGGACGGGAACGGAGTCGTCCACGAGCGCGCAGACGACTCACAGGACTTCGGCGAGGGGCGGCACGCGCTAGATCGTCGCTACTACGTCGAGCCGTGGGTGCGCGAGCTGCACGTCGCGCTCGGAAGCGCGGCCAAGGAAGCGAAGCGCGCGCTGTTGCTTCGGTGCGCCGGTGACGCGGAGACGCTCGACCTCGTGCTCACCGGATACAGGCTGTCCGGCGAACGCGGCGCGCGGCAGATCGCGCGTGTAGTGCTCGAGCGGAAGTGGGACATCCCGAACGATCCGCCACCTGGGACGGCTGTGGTGCGCTCGCGGAGGGCAGCACCGTGAAGATTAACGATCCCGTCGAGGTCGAGGGCGCAGCGGCGGCTGCGTGCGACGCCGCTGGGATCGCGTGGAGGATGCAGGGCAACACGACGACTTGGGCGCCTGCGTGGGCGAGCGCAGTCGCTGCGGAAGTAGTCGGGTCGATGCAGTTGGAGGAGCTCACCGAGATGCTGCGCGCGGCGGCGCACAGCGCTCGGTTGAGGCGTTCCCTCGAGGCTGCCGCCAGGATGCACGGTGGTGCGTCGGTGCGGGACGCGTGGCGCGCGTGGTGCGCGCAGGGAGACGGCACGCTGTAGACGCAACCGCGCGTCGGCGGCAACCGACGCACACCGGAGGTCGAGCATGAAGGGGACACTGACCGAGCAGGACTACGCCCGCATCGGTGAACGCATCACGAAGCTCGCGCGAAGGCTGCGGCGAAGGTTCTGCCCGTGGACCGACGCGCGCGACCTGGTGCAGGAGGGGTGGATACAGGCCATGATCGCGCTGCGGAACCCGCGGCGTGACCCGGCGGTCGACCCGTTCGGCTACGCCGTCGCGGCCGCGCATCGCGCGATGATCACCTACTCGACGCGCGCGCGCAGCATCGCGTCGTTGCCGCAGCGGTGCGGCGGAAGCGACCGTCGCGCGGCGGCGGCGGCCTTCTGCAGCGCGCACCCGACGATGAGCCTCGACGCGCCGATCGACGACTCGGACGTAACGCGCCACGACGTCGTCGCCGACGTGCGGGCGGTGACGGACCGCGTGCACGCCGGCATGCTCACCGAGCGTGTGCACGCCGTCCTCGACGAGTACGAGCACGGCGAGCTCGCGAAGCTCGTGCTCCTCGACGGGTGGGAGCCGAGTGCTATCGCGCTTCTGCACGGTGTGAGCGTCCGCACGGTGCGGATGGCGGTGACGACCGCGACGACCGCGCTCAAGTCGGACAGCCGTCTCGCCGCGCTGGTCGCTTGACGTTCGCTACGGGTAGGCGTAGACGGTTCAGCGAAGCACGAGAAACGCAAGACCGCGCCAGCCACGTACGCGACCGTGGATGGTGGGGATCAGGAGAAAACAGGCGGGCGCCTCCGGTGTGGTAGAGGCGGCTGCTGGGAATCTGCCGGGTTGGCAGGCTTGCTTTCGGCGTTCCCCGCCTGGCTCGTCCTCCTGACCCGCCATCCCCGGCGGTCGCGACCTAGCAGGCGCCTCTAGCACACCGGAGGCACCGTGGACGCACGCAACACGGAACACGTCGAGGAGGCCGGCAGGGCACTTAGCCCGCCGGCCTCCGGTGTTTCGCACCTCCCCGTTCCGCGTCTTCGTTCGGCCATTGGGCATCCAGCGACGGATGCGTGGCTGTTCCTGCTCGAGCACGTTCCAGACGACGACGCGGTCATCGCGTACGGCAGGTCGCGGAACGACTGGCTCGGTTGGACCAAGCGCCTCGCGAATGACAGCCGGTGGCGCAGCTACGGATACGAGCGCGACTCACTTGGACGGCTGCGCCGCGCGGTACGCCACCTCGAGAAGATAGGGCTCGTCGAGGACTTCCACGACGCAACTACGGGCGCGCACGGTGCGTTGGTGCGTGGCGCGGCGTTCTATCGAGACAGCTCGTCACATCAGATCGCGGTGATACCCACGCGAATTGCGTCGTGGGTCGATGAGCGAACGCGCACCAAGAGCGCGGAGGCAGCTGCGCGATACCAACGCAGCCAGACGCGCAAGCGACTCACCGTCATTCGCGGAGGTGCCGCGTGATACCAGATGCAGCAGAGACGGGGGTGACCTGGTGGTCAGGCCCGCGGATCACGCAGGCCGACATGGACGCCGCGAGCCCGCACGGGCTCCCGATCGGACGCGAGGCGCGCCGGAAGCACAACGCGCGCGACAACCAGTACAGAGCGGGGAACAAGCGGGCGTGGCGCCGCAGCGCGCCCGAGTTCGTTCCGGAGCGTGCGAAGAGCTACGTGGAGGTTGCGGCCACGCGCGTGCGCGACGCGCTGGGCGACCCACGCTACCAGCAGTACGAGCACATGCTGCGGATGCCCTCGTACCCGGTCGTGTACTTCTCGCGCACGGGGATGATCGCGGGGAGCCGTGGCCCCAAGGTGCTGCGCACGCGCTGCTTGCGCCAGGTCGGACGCGACCTCCAGATCATGACGAAGGCCGGCTTCATCGGGGAGGGCCAGTGGCGCTCGCGCACGGAGATCGGGAAGCCGCGCGGGTCGACTGGCGTGTACCTCCGGGAGGTCTTCGGGTGGGTGCGCCGCAAACGGAAGACCGCGATCGAGCGTCGCACGGTGTTCCTCCCGCCGCACGTCGCGAAGTGGGTCGAGGACGAGCTGGCGCGCCGCAAGAACACGCGCCGCGGAGGCGCCAGACCGGGTGCCGGACGCCCCCGGAAGGCTCTCCAAAGCGTTAACCCGGAAATCAATAATGTCCCTCACCGAATTCAAACAGAGTCCCTCAGATCCCATGAAGACATGGGAGGCTCCATTCCTATCGGAATGGAGGTGAGCATTCGCGCCGAAGGCGCGAGTGATTCACCGGATCAAAAAACCGAAGAGTCGGTGCCCTCCGCCATGATCGCGTCGTCGGATGGCGCGAGGCCAACGGCGCTCGCGATCCCGAAGGGCGGTGTCGTGCCTCCCGATTCGACGGGCGCGCGTGGCGCTTTCCCGGTGGCGCCGTCGTCCGCGACGAGCGCGAAGCGCCCGCGGCGTCGTGCGCCGAAGGGCGGCGGTGACGGCGGCGTGCGCGACGATGGCACGAGCGGCGCGCGCTCGCGCCTCTCGTCCGACGAGATCGTCGCCGCGTTCAAGGACGTGTTCGAGGGCACGTCCCCCGATGCGCCGCCGAGGCGGCCCGGCACGTGGGAGTACCCGGGCGTGCCTCGCCCGCCGACGCTCGGCTGGCTCCCGTGCGCGACGATGCCCGGGCCGCCGCCGCTCGCATCCGTGTGCGCGACGCCCGAAACGCGCCCGGCGTACCTCGCGCGGACGTACGCCTCCGCGGTGATCGCGAAGTGCGGACGGTCGCGGGCTGGGCGCGCGGCCGCGAAGCGCGCGATCTGGTGGAACCCGGATCGCGGCGTGCCGAAGAAGCTCGAGCCGACGCTCGCGGAGGCGGCCGCGTTGCTCGTCGAGCACCAGATCACGCCGGCTGCGTGGGTCGAGTGGTCGTGGCTCCTGTGGAACGCCGACGAGAAGCGGCGCGGGACGGTGCCGAGCCTCGGGTACGTGTTCTCGGCGAAGCGGCTCGCGAGCAACAAGCTCGTGCACTGGTTCCGGCAGGAAGGTCCGGTGCTTGGCGGTGAGCTGCTTGACGGGCCCGCGCGCAAAGACATGCGTGCGCGGCACGAGGCCATGCGAACGGAGCTCAGGAGCCTGGTCGCGCCGAGGGACGAAGAGGTGAAGGCAATCGTCGACAAGCACTTTCCGGACGGGCTCTACGACGTGCTCGCCGAGCAGGAGCGCCAGCACGCCGTCGAGACGGAGGCGGACCTGCGGCGCAAGACGCGGTCGGGAGGGTGGCCGTGGCGTTGACGGGGAAGGAACCGTACCGCTTCGACGTGCGCTTCGAGCGCGCGCTCGTCGCGATGCTCTGCGGGCGCCCGCGCGTCTTCAACGTGATCGGCGCGTACCTTGATCCGGACCTGCTCGGATCACCGAGTGCGAAGCTCGCGGTGCAGGCCGCGCAGGCGATCGCCAATGACGTGGGGCATGGCCCGGACCGCGACACGATTGTGATCCAGCGTCTGCGTCGGTGGCTCGAGGAGGGCAAGGTTTCGCAGGCGCAGATTGGCGAGGTCGTCGATCTGCTCGAGGCCGCGGACGACGACGGGATGCCGGAAGAGGACACCGTGTTGTCCGAAGTCGTGCCCATCTTGAAGCGGCGCAAGCAGCACGCGTCGCTTATGCGGGCCATCGACGTGCACGGTAAGCGTGGAGACCTCGGGAAGATTGCGGCCGAGATCCAGGCAGCCGACCGCATCGGTGTTGTCGACGAGTCGCTTGGCGTGCTCGTCGACGCTGGGACGTTCGAGGAGATCACGCGGAACTCGCGTCTCGCGCGTCTTGCCACGGGGATAGCCCTCGTCGACGAGGCGCTTGGCGGCGGGCTTCCGATCGCAGCGCAGGGGCTGGTGATCGCGGACACCGGCGCGGGCAAGTCGATGTTCCTCGTGCACGTGTCGTGCAAGGCCATCTGGGAGGGTGTGCACGTCGCATACGCGACGCTCGAGCTCACGCCCGGCGACATCTACGCGCGTGTCGTCGCGAACGTCACCGGCGCGACGATCGACTCACTGCACAACGGTGGCATCGACGAGGCGCGCGCCACGTTCTGCCAGATCCAACGCGATCGCGGATTGGGGCAGTGCTTCATCAAGGACTTCACTCCTGGCGCGACCGAGGTGAAGGACATCCTCGCGTGGGTGAAACGCGTCGAGACGCATCTGCATGAGCCGATCGGCTTGCTCGTCGTCGACTACGCCGACCGTCTCACCGCCGGCGACGAGAAGACCTACGATGCGATGAAGGTCGTGGCGGACGGCCTGCGCAACTTCGCGGTCGAGCACGGTATCCGCGGATGGACCGCGTCGCAGTCGAAGGGCCGTGACAAGGACGAGCTGAACAAGATGGTCGACCAGTCCCACGTGGCCGACTCGAAGCACAAGGTCCGCATCGCAGACGTGATCGTCACGCTCACGCCGAAGGCGGACGGGAACGCAGAGACACCGACCGAGATCTTGTACTTCATCGCGAAGAACCGATTCGGTGCCGGTCGCAAGAAGGTCGGGCCACTCGCGCACGACTGGGCGAGCGGGCGGATGGTGGTGATCAACCCGGAGGCGCCTAAGGTCCGCGAGGACCTGCCGTTCTAGATCATGGCTGACTCGCTCCGACGCATGATCGAAGACGCGCTCGCGGACGCGGTGTTGTCCGCGAACGGGTGGTACCGCGCGACGTGTCCCATGTGCGCGACGCGCAAGGGAACGACCGATAAGCGGAAGTCGCTCGGCATCAACGGTGCGTCCGGCGTCTACCACTGCTTTCGGTGCAACGCAGTTGGGCGCCTCAATGACTTCGAGGCCACCGAGTGGGCGAACGCCGCTGCGGCCGTAACCACCGGCGTGCCAAGCACGGAAGCGTTCCAGGCGCCGGATGGGTTCGTGCAGCTCTCCGAGGGCGACGGCGCAGAAGCGTTGTCGCTCGCGCCGGCGCGCGACTACCTGGCACGGCGCAAGGTGGTCGGGTCGACCGTGTTCGAGGTTGGGATCGGTGCGTGCGTGACTGGGAAGTGCGCCGGACGCATTGTCGTGCCGGTGCGTGTCAGCGGCCATTGGGTTGGGTGGGTGGCGCGCGCGTGGTCGTCCGACCCACGGATCACGTTGCGGTACCTGTACCCGAAGGGCATGGACCGTGAGCTTGCCGTGTTCAACCGCGATGCGCTTGCGGTGGAGTGTGACGAGCCCGTGGCGATCGTCGAGGGTGTTTTCGATGCGTTGCCGCACTGGCCGCTCGCCGTCGCGTGCCTCGGAAAGCCGACGCACGCACACTTCGAGATGCTGGCCGAGTGCAAGCGGCCGCTCGTGATCGCGCTGGACGGCGACGCGTGGGAAGAGGGGCTCGCGCTCGCCTTGCGCCTTCGCTTGGCTGGCAAGCAGGCTGGGTTTCTCAAGATGCCGCCGGCGCGCGATCCAGGTGTCGCGCCGAGGCAGTGGTTCCGCGAGAAGGTCTACGAGGCGTGGCGCACCGAACTGGCGGAAAGCCGGTGCAACCTCGACCCGGATGTCGGGGCGCCGACGTAGAACAACGGAGACGCGCGAAGGCGCGCGGATGGAGGTCATGATGGCGATCTTGGCAATCAAGGGTTTCAGGGCGGCCGCCGAGGTGCTCGGCGTCGTGCGCGATGTGGAGGTCGACGACCGCGGCCTGCATGTCCTCGGGCTCTCGCTGGTCGAGTCGCAGCAGGTGCTCACGGCGCTCGCCGCGAACGCGCTGCCGACGGTGCAGATGGACGACAACGCGCGGGTGATCTTCGAGCTCTTCCGCGGGCAGCAGCGTCAGGTGCGCCAGCCGATCACGGCCCAGCCGGCCGGCATGCCCGCGCGGCCCGCCGCCGAACCGGAAGTCGCGAACGTGCGCACGGTGCAGGCTGCGCCCGCGGCGCCGTCCGTCCAGGTCGCGTCCGTGGTCGAACCCGTCGCGCCGCCGTCCGCGGGCGTGGTCGAGGCCACCGTCATCGAGACGCCGTCCGAGATCGTTCCGGCCGAAGTGCCGGCAGCGTCGGCGCCCGCCCCTGTGCCGGCCCAGGCGACGGCGCCGGCGTCGCCGCCCCCGCCGCCGCCCCCCGCGGCTCCGGAAGCCGCCGCCGTGCCCGCGAACGGCGTCGCGGGTCTGCCGGCCGAGTTCGTGAAGCAGCTCGGCGAGCAGGAGAAGCTCCGGGACATCATCGGCATGATCTCGGAGCGTGACGGCTACAACACGCAGGACGCGATCGTGCGCGCGTGCGTCGAGCTCAAGGTCGTCCTGCCGGTGCTGTCGCGCGTCGGCAACCTCGAGTCGCGCGTGCGGCGCGTGGCCGAGGGCATGGGCATCAACGCGTAGCGCGCACCCATGCAGACGTTGCCACTCTTCCCGACCGCGCCGCTGGCGCCGGTCGAAACGACGACGCCTTGCGCGTTGAACCCGGCGTGTCGTGCGTGTGGATTCCACGCGACGGCACGCCGGGTGTGCCTCCCCGCGGAGGGTGAGCCAGGCGGCGCGCTCTTCGTTGGCGAGCATCCTGGTCTGGAAGAGGATCGTGTCGGTCGCGTCTTTGTTGGCGGTGCCGGCAAGCTCCTGCGTACGTCGATCGCGAAGAACTGGAAGGGGCCGTTCGCGATCGACAACGCGTTGCGGTGCTACCCCGGCGACAAGCAGGTCACGCCCGATGCGATCAAGGCGTGCCGTGGGTACCTCGCGAAGACGGTGAGCGACGCGAAGCCGACGCGCGTCGTCGCGCTCGGGTCTGGTGCTGTTGTCGGGCTCCTCGGCAGGTCCGTGTCGATTCAGAGCGTGCGCCGCGGGTATGGGTGGCTCTACAACGGCGGCGTGCCGGTGCCCGTGTTCTTCGTCTTGCACCCGGCGGCAGCGCTGCGAAACCGATTCGTCAGGCAGTGGTTCGAGGACGACATCGCGTGGGCGCTCACGACGAGCACGCCACCTGTGCCCACGCAGTGGACGTCGCACGCGTCCGTCATCGAGTCCGTGGCGGATGCCGAGCAGGCGGCACGCTCGCTTCGGGCGGCACCGTGGTTCGCGTTCGACGTCGAGGCGACCGGGCACCAGTTCGCGCGTGACTACCATCTCATCAGCCTGGCCGCGTGCGCTGCGTACTCCAGCGAGGTTTTCGTGTGGGACCGGTCCGCGCTCCAGATAGGTGCGATGACCGCGCCACTCCGCGCGCTTCTTTCCGACCCGACCGTGCGCAAGGTCGGTCAGCACGTGAAGTACGACATGCAGGCCGTGTGGCGCGCGCTCGGTGTGCATGTGATGGGCGTCGACGGAGATACGCGCCTCGAGCGGAAGCTCTTGCAGGCGGACGCAGACGCAGACCTCGAGACGCTTTCGGAACTCGTTGGGCTTGGCGGTCACAAGGAAGAGGCGCACGTCGAGGTGCTCAAGGCGTGCAAGCACATCCGTGCGTTGCGCAAGCGCGCAGTCGACGCGGCGTCCACAAGGGTGCTCCCGGGCTTCGAGCGCGCGATGACACCGCTCGAGACGAGCGCTGTGCGTGACCTCGCGTCGGAACCAAAGCGGTACGCCTACGGGTTCGTGAACCGCCCCGTCCTGACCAGGTACAACGGCCGCGACGCGCTTACGACTGCACGCGTGGAGGAACGGGTGCGGCCGGCGCTTGAGCAGGTGCCCGCGCTGGCCTCGACATGGCGGAAGCTAGTTCGACCGATCGTGCCCGCGCTCGCGCGGATCGAGCAGTGGGGTGTGCTCGTTGACCAGGACGCGCTGCGTGTATTCGGCGCGATGCTCGACGTGCGTGCAGCGGAGAAGCTCGATCGCCTTCACGTGCACGGACTCGCAGACCCCAACTCCAATAACGCGTGCGCGAAGTTCCTCTACGAGCAGCTTAAGCTGCCCGTGCTCGCGCAGACGAAGGGTGGCGCGCCGTCCACCGACGCAGAGGTTCTGGATAAGCTGCGCGACAAGCACGCGGCCGTCGGGGACCTGCTCGACTACCGTGGCATCGTGAAGCTCAAGGGGACCTACGTCGACGGGCTCGCCGCGCACATTGCTGCGAGCATCGATGGGCGTGTTCACCCGACGCTCAACCCGGACGGCGCGGAGACCGGACGCGCGTCGAGCGAGGACCCGAACCTTCAGAACATCCCCCGGCCTGACAGCGAAGAAGGTCGGATGCTGCGCGCGTGCTTCGTGGCGCCGCCGGGGCATGTGCTCCTCGAGCTCGACTACTCGCAGATCGAGTTGCGGGTCGTGGCGATGCTGTCCGGCGACCAGGAGATGATTCGCATCTTCCGTGAGGGCGCCGACTACCACATGCGTACCGCGCAGCTCGTGGCGCCGATCGTCTGGAAGATGCGGCCTGAAGACGTGACGGGCAAGGAGCGCAGCGCTGCCAAGGGATTCAACTTCGGGCTCCTCTACGGGATGGCCGACGCGAGCCTCGCGAAGAAGATCGGGTGCACGATTGCGGAGGCGGCGAAGCTGCGCGCCGCGATCTTCGGGAAGATGCGTCGCCTGCAGGCTTGGGTGAACGAGCGGATCGCGGAGGCGCGGCGTACCGGTGTCGTGTGGACGCATTGGGACGGGGAACCCGCGCGGCGCCGTCCGTTGTGGCGGATCGCGAGCGAGGACAGCGAGCAGCGCAGTCGTGCCGAGCACGGTGCGTTCAACACGGACGTGCAGGGGTCCGCGAGCGAGTACCTCACCGCGTCGATCTCGGAGACGGTGCAGTGGATTCTTGACGACGAGGTTCCCGCGAAGCTCGTCATGCCTGTGCACGACAGCCTTCTCCTCGAGGTGCGCGAGGACACCGTCGACGAAACGCTCGCGCAGGTGAGGCGGATCATGACGAGTTGGCCCGCGGCGAACGGCGTCCCGCTGGTGGCCGACGCGAAGATTGGGTCGAGCTGGGCCGACCTCAAGAAGGTGAAGATGGCTGCGTGATCCGGTGACGCGGTGTCACGGAAATCGCTCGCCGCGCAAAGAAGCAAGGAGGAGACCACGACATGGCGCTTCTACACGACCTGGAGGTCGACGAGTACCTGGCGGACTGCGTCCGTCTGGATGACGTCGCGCTCGACGAAGAGTTCATGCGTCTGCCGGCGGACCTCGCGTACTGGACGCACAAGTACGCGCAGGCCGTCGACGCGTATCTGCGTGCGAAGTTCGAGCACGAGCGCAGCGCTGCGCGGCTGTTCCTCGAGGCGCGCCGCGCGCCGGCGGCGGCGGACACCGACGTCGCGGAGACGTCCACGCCCGAGCCTGCGCTGGCCGACGCGACCGACACGAAGGGCAAGAAGAAGACCGCTGCGCCGAAGCCGCCCCCGAAGCCGAAGCAGCTCTCGATCGAGGATGCGAAGGCCACTGTGGAGGCTTCCGACGAGTACCAGGTCACGTACATGCAACTCACGGAGGCCGACGTCGAGCGGACCCGTCTGCGCGGGCTCGTCGACGCCATCACCACGAAGCGCGACATGCTCCAGTCGCTCGGCGCGAAGCTGCGCGCCGAGATGGAGCGCGACCCGATGGTCCGGGCTCGTGTGGCGAGCCAGGGCTGAACCACCGACACGTTTCGCAAAGGAGAGAGACCATCATGACCGTCCCCGAGGGTTCGAATCTGGTGAGGTACGGAAGCTACGAGGAGGCCGCCGCCGATCAGGAGAAGCAGGCGATGCAGGGCGACTTCATGACCCTGAGCGTGGGTCGGAACGTCATCCGCATCCTGCCGCCGAAGGCTGGCGTGCGGTCGCCGTTCTTCGTGGTGCACGAGCACTACATCGAGATGACCGGGCGCGACGCCGTGAAGTTCACGTGCCCGCGCATGCACGCGAAGCGGCACTGCATCGCGTGCGCGAAGGCCGAGGAGCTGCGCGCGACGGGTAACCAGGTCGATCGCGACCGTGCCGGGTCGCTCTTCCCCCGCAAGCGCATCTACACGAACGTCCTCGACCGCAACGCGCAGGAGCAGGGCCCGAAGATCCTCCCGTTCGGCAAGACGATCCACGAGAAGCTGATCGCGATCCGCAAGGACCCGGACGCCGGCGGCGACTTCACGCATCCGATGACCGGCTTCGACATCATCATCGAGCGCACCGGCACCGGAAAGCGGGACACGCGCTACGAGGTCTTCGGCGCGCGCCGTGCGTCCAAGCTCTCGGACGACATCGAGACCATGAACGGGTGGATCGACCTCCAGCCCGACCTCACGCACTTCGCGGTGGTGAAGACCGACGAGGAGATCCGCGCGATGTTCGGCGGGCAGCCGTCCGGTGGTGGTGGTGGTGGCGGCGAGCGGCGCGCGCGCACCGCGCAGGACGACGCGGCCACCGTCGACGCGGAGTACACGCGCAAGGACGGCGCCGCCGCGGGCAGCGCATCCGACGAAGACGTGCCGTTCTGAGCTGACGAGGAGTGACATGGCGAACGCCAGCAAGAAGAAGACGGCTGCGGCGCCCGCCTCCTCGAGCGCTGCCAAGCAGGTGCGCGACGCGATCCGGGCGAAGCTCGGGAAGGACGCCGCGCGCCTGCTTGGTGGTGACCTGATCGATGGCGCGCACGTCACGTCGATTCCAACGGGGATCGACGTCCTCGACCACTACGTGCTCGGCGTTGGCGGATTGCCGCGCGGGCGCATCATCGAGGTGTCCGGTGACGAAGGCACCGGCAAGACGACCTTCATGTACACGTGCATCGCCGCCGTTCAGCGGTTCGGCGGTGTCGGTGTGCTGCTCGACGCGGAGCACACATTCGATGGTGCTCGCGCGAAAGTGCTCGGTGTTCAATCCCCCGACGAGATCGTCATCTGTCAGCCGCAGCACTTGGAGGAACTCCTCGAGGTGGCCGACGCGACGCTTGCGGGGCTCGAAGGCAACCCCGTGCCGATCGTGGCTGTGTGGGACTCGCTCGCCGCGTCCCCGCCGAAAGCTGAGATGGAGCTGGGACTCATCGGGCAGGCGCGTGTCGGCGAGCGTGCGCGCGTGCTGTCGCAGGGGATGCGCACGCTCGTGCGTCGCGTGCGCAGGCAGCAGCTCGTGCTCGTCATCATTAACCAGGTGCGCGACAACATCGGCGTGATGTTCGGGCCGAAGACCACGACGCCCGGCGGTCATGGCGTGAAGCACGCTGCGGACATTCGAGTGCAGCTCTACGGCGGCAGCGCTGTGAAGGAGGGCGAGATTCACGTCGGCAAGGACGTGACGTTCGCGAGCATCAAGAACCGATTCGTGCCACCGCACCGGAAGGCAAAGGTCCGCCTCTACTACGACGAGGGTTGGAGCAACGACTGGTCGACGCTCAATCTCGCGAAGGATCGGGGGCACATCGCCAAGGACGCGAAGGGACCTACGGCGATCATCAAGGCGCGCAAGGAACTCGGGTTCCCCACGCCGGCAACGGAGTGACCCATGCGCCTCGCAGTCATCGCGGATGTCCACCTGGCCAATCACCGACGACACGGCGGCGCGTCGGTGTCCGGCATCAACGAGCGGTGCCGTCTCGCGCTCGCTTCGCTGCGCCGCGCGATCGATCTCGCTGTCGAGGACGGTTGTTCCGCGCTCGTGGTTGTCGGTGACCTCTTCGACGACGACTGGCCGCCGCCGCAGGTGATCGCGGCCGCGCAGGACGAGTTCAAGCAGGCGCGCGACGCGCGGGTGGACGTCGTGGTGCTCGCCGGCAACCACGACCAGCGATCTGTGGATACGGGCGACCACGCGCTCGGACCGCTGCGTGAGGTTGCACACGTCATCGACGAGCCGACCGTGGTGCAGCTTGCGGATGTCGACCTCTGGTGCGTTCCATATCGACCTGGGCCAGCTTCGGAGTGGCTTCCCGCGGCGGTTGCGCAGATTGCGGCTGTGCCCGGTGACCCGAGGCTCCCGAGCGATCGCCAGAGGGTTCTCGTGTTGCACGCGGGTCTGGTCGACTCGGAGACGCCTCCGTACTTGCGCGCGGCGCCGGATGGGATCGGGGTCGAGACCGTCGTGGAGCTCACGCGCAAGCACGGCATCGAGACCGTGTTCGCGGGCCACTGGCATTTGCGACGTGTGTGGTCGACGAGCGGACGGATCGCCCTCGTACAGAAGGGTGTCGTCGAGGCGCCCTTCGTGGCGCAGGTCGGCGCACTCGTTCCGACCGGCCACGACAACCCTGGCGCGCACGGGTACGGCACCGTCGCCATCCTCGACGGGCGTGGGTGCGAGATTCACGAGGTCGCGGGTCCACGGTTCATGTCCGCGACATCCGTGGCGGACGAGGCGGTCGCGTCCGCGCACAAGGCAGGGCACCACGTGTTCCTGCGTGTGCGCGCGGTGCCCGACAAGATGAACGACGCAGTGATCGCTGCGGAGGCTGCGCGTGCCGCGGGGCGGATCGGCGGCTTCGAAGTCGATCCGGACGACGGTGAGGCGCGCGCGGCGGTGCGTGTTGCTGCGTCCGCCGCGCGAAGCGCCGAGACGCTCGACGAGGCCGTGTCGGGCTTCGTGCGCGAGATGCCGATTCCGTCCGGCGTCGACCGCGATGCCGTGCTCGCGCACGCGCGCAAGTACCTGACGCACACCGAGGAGGCAATCTGATGCGAGTCTCGCGGATCGTGCTGCGGTCGGTGATGGCCCACACCGAGACGGTGGTGGAGCTTCCGCCGAGCGGCGTGGTGGCGGTAACGGGCCCGAACGGGTCCGGCAAGAGCACGCTGATCGAAGGTGTCGCGACTGGCGTGTGGGGCAAGTCCCTGCGGTCGACGCCGCCGTGGCGAGACGGACAGGACGGCGCTATCGACATCGTCACGGACGCCGTGTCGGTGTCGCGCACGCGAAGCGCGAAGGGCAGGAACGGGCTCTCCTGGTCCAAGCTCGGGTCGAGTGACCCGTCCGGTCCGTTCGACACGCCGACGAAGGCGCAGGTTGCGCTTGAGGAGGTCGTCGGCGACTTCGCGACGTGGCGCAGGACGTGCGTGTTCTCGTCGGCGGACGCGATGCACTTCTCCGGCGCCACGGACTCGGAGCGCAAGCGCCTCCTCGAGGTGGTGCTCGGGCTCGACCGGTTCGATCCGGCGCTCAAGGCGTGTCGTGCGGACCTCGTGAAGGCGCAGGCGCGCGTGTCGACCATCGACCGCGACATCGCGGTGTTCGACGCGAAGCTGTCCGGTGATCGCGCAAGGCTCTCTGACGCGCAACGTGTGCTCGCGAACGCAGGTACGGCCGCGGACCCCGCGGCGGCGCGCGAACAGGCTGCGCGCGTATCGAAGATGCTCGACGGCTGCCGTGATGAGATCGCGGAGGCGGAACAGCGTGTGCGCCAGGCCGACCGCAACGCGTCCGCGGCCACATCCAAGCTCGACAGCGCGCGGCGCAGCGCGGAGTTCCTCCGCTCGGACCGGTGCCCGACTTGCGGTCAGGCGATCCCGCAGGACTTGCGGGATCAACTTCGGCATGCGGTCGAGGACGCGGAGCGCGTAGCCAACGCAGCAACCACGGCGGCGCGGAAGGCCTCGTCCGACACCGATGCGGTCGTTGTGGAGCTGCGCCAGGAGGCTCAGGACCTCGTCGACCGACGGTCGAAGCTCTCTGCCGATGCCGAGTCCGCCACGATGCAGTCGCGGCAGGTGTCCCAGGCGCAACGGGTCGTTGCGGAGGTCGAGAAGTCCGTCGAGGCCGTTGAGCGCGACCTGGCGGATCGGCGTGCGAAGCGCCTCGAGGCCTCGAGGCTTGCCGCGGAGCTCGAGGCGTGCGAGCTCGTGCTCGGGTTGCGCGGTGTGCGCGCGCACGTGCTCGGCAAGACGCTCTCCGCGATCGAGGCGGTGGCGAACCGGTGGCTCGCGCCGATCACGCGTGGTGCTTCGGTTCGCATCCGACCGTACTCGGAGAAGAAGACCGGCGGCATCGTCGACTCGATCGCGTTCGAGGTCCACGGGTTCGGCGGTGGCCACGGGTACAACGGCGCGTCCGGTGGTGAGCGACGGAAGATCGACGTCGCGTTGTTGCTCGCTCTCTCCGAGGTTGCGCAGGCCTCGCGTGGCGTGCAGGGAGGCACGATTTTCTTCGACGAGGTGTTCGACGCGCTCGACGACGACGGCGTGGAAGGCGTGTCGCGGCTTCTCGACGAGCTCGCGCGCGACAGGACCGTGGTCGTGATCACGCACTCCGATTCCGTGCTTGGCGCGCTCCGTCCCGTGGAGCGGTTGAAGGTGGACGCCGGCACAATCACCACCTTGCGGCTCGCGGCGTAGGAGGCTGCATGCGTCCAGACCAGACACCGACCACCAGAACACGTCGTTTGCGAGACGGGCGGTGTCCGACGCACGGTGTCGTTCTCAAGGCGACCGGGCGCATTCACGAGTCGCACCGGCGGCCCGGCCGTCGAGCGCGCGTCGAGTACGAGGTCGCGTGCCCGAGGCGCGTGTGCTCGTTCACGGTGTGGGTCCGGTGTGGGACGCAGACGGACGACGCACTTCGCGGAGGTAGGTCGTGAGTGCAGGCAAGGATGCAGCGCGAAACGAGCAGTGGTACGTTTCCCGCGACGCGCGGGCTCGTGCGGAGGCGGAAGCTGCGGAGCTGGCCAAGTCCCTTGACCGCGAGACGGTGGCTCGGTCCACGGCGGAGGCCGCAACGATGTCCGCGTCGTGTGAGCGAGACGTTCTCGCGCGTGCGCTGCGCGAGTTGTACCAAGTGGCCACGGACGGAGAAGAGGTCGTCGTCACCGCTGCAAACGTGGACGTGGTGAAGCGGCGCATTCGCGAAGCGATGAAGTGAGATCAGCATGACTCCAGATCGTGAGCGCGCAGTCATTTTTCGGTTGGGTTCGCGGGTCGTGTCGCGGATTGATGCGATGCCGGATATCGGGTGCTGGTTGTGGTCTGGTGGTACTGCGTCCGGCTACGGCGTCGTATACCTTGGCGGGATGACCGTGTCCGTGCCTCGCGCTGTTCTTGCGGAGGTGCTGGGTCGTCCTCTTCGTGCGTGGGCGCTTCACACGTGCGATGTAAAGGTGTGCGTCCGCCCGACGCATTTGTACGAGGGGACGCGGTTCGACAACGCACGTGACGCATGCGCGCGCGGGCAACAGCCCGCCGGCGACCGACACGGGTCGCGGACCAGACCTGACCGTCGTTCGCACGGTGACGCGCACGGGATGCGGCTGCATCCAGAACGCGTGCCGCGTGGGGAACGTTCTGGTACCGCGGTTCTGACGGAGAACGACGTCATCCAGATTCGCAAGGCACGCGCACGCGGCGTGTTGCTTCGTACTTTGTCGGCAGAGTACGGTGTTGCCGAGTCGTGCATATCGCGCGTGGCCACGGGCGTGCGGTGGGCTCATGTTGGAGGTTTGCAATGAACAGACTGGTTGCCTATCTCTCTCGTGACCATGCGGGAAAGCCGTACGACCCAGACGATCGCGGTGCGACCGCGGACTTCGACGGCGACGGGCGCATCGACGCGTTCGAGCGGGAAGCGTTTATCACCGCGAGGTACCTTCTTGAGGCTGAGGCGACTCTCGTTGTAGGCGGCGCGGATGTTCTGCCGATATGCGACGGTCGCTACTCGGAGCGGCACGCTCGTGTGAATCGGTACGCCTCTGGGTTCAATGGGTCGCAAGCGTACGTCGCGGCGCACGTGAATGCAGGCGGCGGCAAGTACGGCGCCGTGTTCTACGACCCGCGGTCCGCTCGCGGCAGCGTGCTTGCGACGCATGTGGCCGCCGCGCTCGAGGGCGCCTACCGCGCGACCGGTATCGCCGCACCGCAGGTGAAGGTGATCGCGGCAGATGTCGCGCGTGGTTGGGCTCGCCCGTTCGAGACGATCAAGGGTGTCTTCGACGGGCGCGCGGTCGGCATCTGCGTCGAGCCGTGCTTCATCGACACGCCGGAGCATCGGCCGCTGGTCATTCCAGGCAACGGTCCGAAGCTCATCGGGAACGCGCTCGCGAAGGGGTTGCTGGCGTGGTCGGAGACGGATACGCCGTGATTCGTCGGGCGCCGTTCATCGTGTTCGGGCGCCTGGCGTGGTTCCCGAGCGTGCGCGCCGGCGTGGTGACGTGCCGAACGCCATTCGGTGACAGCGAGTGGCTTCGCGTGGTTGCGGGCCTGTATGTGCTTCGGCGGTGGATTGGGCCCGTGCGGTTCCTGACTTGAACGAAGGAGGTCGTGTCGTGTCGAAGCCGAAGAAGGAAGAGAAGAAGGTCGAGAGCCCGGTTTCCGGCGGCGTGCATCTGCGCGAGTACGAGCGGCTCCTACCGGTGAAGCTCACCGACCAGGAGCGACGAGCCATCGGTGACGAGCTCGCCGGCAAGGACCTGACGATCGAGGAGCTCGAGCGCGAGCTCACCGACCGCTCCAAGGATCTGCGCGCGCGGATCAAGGTGGCGCGCAACGAGCAGCGCAAGCTGAGCGCCACGCTGCGCGCGGGCGAGCAGGAGCGCATGGTGCGCGTCGCCGTCTACGGTGTCGGTGCGACGAACGAGGGTGTCATCGTCCGCCTCGACACCCTCGCCACGGTCGAGAAGCGCGCGCTGTCCTCCGAGGAGCGGCAGGGTGTCCTCGACTTCGAGACGGACGGGCCCGACGCCAAGGCGCGCAAGGAGAAGCACCAGGCCGACGCCAGCACGAAGGAGGCCGCGCGCAAGGACAAGGCCGAGCAGGAGAAGGAGGACCGTCTCGACAAGCTCCAGGAGGAGCGCGAGGCCGAAGAGGCCGCCGCCGCGCAGGTGGCGGACGGTTCCACGGCGGTGCGTGCGGCCGACGCGCGCGCGCAAGCGGCGAAGGTTCCGCTGCACGCCCGCGCGCGCGTCCGCAAGGCGCCGAAGTAGGTTCCACCGGCGCACCGGCCGTTCCGGTGCAGGCAGCAGGAGGTCACTCAGATGGCGATGCCGTACGACGTGCAGAAGGTCCAGGACACCGCGCGGGCGAACGTCCGCAAGCACCTGAAGGAGCTCGCGAAGGCCGCGCGCGAGCGCGTGAAGCAGGCGCCGCCGCGCAGCGAAGCGAAGGCCGCCGCGAAGGCCGAGGCCGACGCGTACACGGACGCCGCGAACACGCTGTAGTCGAGTCGCATCGTGCCCCGCACGCGTGAAGTTCCCCGCGCGTGCGGGGCGTGTCTCTTTTCCGAACGGGAGGATCTCGCCGATGGCCAGCACGAAGCGCGTGTTCGTGAGCGACATCCACATGAGCGCCGGTCGCAGTGTGAGCGCCGGCCGTTACGCGTACGACTGGCTCGACGCGACGAAGGCGCGTGCGTTCGCCGCGTTCTTGAAGGGCCTGCGCAATCGCGACGACGTGCGCGAGGTGGTGGTCCTCGGTGACCTCTTCGACCTATGGGTCTGCCCTGTCGACGATGTGCCGGTCACGATCCGAGAGATCGTGCGTGCCAAGAAGAACGCCGCGGTCGTGCGCGAGCTCAACGCGCTGGCCGAAGCGAAGCCCGTCGTGTACCTGCCCGGCAACCACGACATGCAGGTCTCGAAGGCGGACCTCGCGGCGTACTTTCCCCGCGTGACATTCGGTGGTGCGGGCATGTTCGACTCCGTGTTCCGGTCCGGGCGTCTGCGCGCTGAGCACGGCAGCGCGCACGCGATGTTCAACGCGCCCGACCCGTACAACGGCGGCGGCACGCGTCTGCCGCTCGGCTACTACATCAGCCGCGTCGCCGCGACGAAGGCAAACCGCACGGGGCAGGAGGTGCGGTTCACGACGAAGTATCTGGACGACCTGCTCGAAACGCTCGGGCCCCAGACGCTTCCGGCGTCTGTGTTCGAGGCGGTTCTCGAGGACGCGGGTCTCGACAAGCGTACCGGCATCCTCATGGGGTCGTTGCCCACCGTGTCGATCACCGCGCAGCAGGTGATGGACCGGTACGCGAAGCTGTACGAGCAGTGGCAAACGCACCGCGGGCCGGGCCTCGCGTTCAAGGCCATCCTCGCGGAGCTCGGGTACCTCGACGACGTCGCGGACAGGCTGTGCAAGAAGGGCGGCACGAACGTCGTGATCTTCGGCCACAGCCACGAGGCCGAGATCGACAAGGACTCGTGGTTCGTGGACGATCGCGTGTACGCGAACTGCGGCACGTGGTGCGGCGCGACCGGCGGCACATTCGTGGAGACCGAGAAGGTCGACGGGCTGCAGTTCGTCCGCGTGCGGAAGTGGGTGGACGGGACCGTTACCACGATGCATGAGGAGCACGTGGCCGCGGGCGCCGCATGACGGAACGCGACTGGTACCGCCTCACCGCACGCGAACGGGCGGACGCGCTGCACGCCGCGCTGGTTCAGCTCGACGCCAGCGCGTACTCGGTGACCGATGTTTGCGACGTGGCCTGGCGCGATGGTGGTATCCGACTTCGTCCCGGATGCCGCCGCTTCTACCTCGTCACGCCTGCGCGTATCGCCGAGAGCTTCATGCCGGAGGCCATCAACGAGCCGCGCAACGTTCATCTGGCAGTGCAGCGGGAGGCGCAGCGCTTCGGCTTGACGTGACCCACGGCACGCGCCGTGCGAGGATGCCGGTCATGGCTGATACGAGGGTCCATCCGCTCGATCTGCTTGCGGGGTGGGAGTCCACGCGAACCGGTCGTCCGCGTGTCGCGCGGCCGGTTCTGGGGGATCAATCCGCGGAGTCCGACCCGTCTGTCGCGTTCATGATGGGTGACGGTGTGCCGGACGCGTTGCTCGACGCGCATGAGCTCGACGCGCGCCGGCGTGAACGGGCGGCGGACGCTGTGCGCAGCGCAGTCGATGAGGGACGCCCGATTCGCGCGGTGCTCCGGTGACTTTCGGCGCGGTGTAGACGCGTGGTCCGGTGGGCTGTATTCTCCACGGCATGGGATCGGTCGCATATCCCCGCGGTCAGGTTGCCGCGCAGTTCGACCGCACGCTGACGTTCGATGCGTCGGGCCAGGACACGCGGTTCCGTCTGACCCACCTGCCGAAGGCCAGCGCGCACGTGTTCCGCAACGGGCTGCGCGCGACGCCGGTGCGCGAGGCGCCTGCGACCGTCGACGAGTACCTGATCGACGGGTACGACATCGTGTTCGGTGCGGCGCCGCGGGCGGGCGACGTGATCGTGGTCGACATCCAGACGTGAGGCCGCGATGAGCACGACGAAGATCGGCACCGACCAGCTCCAGCCCGCCTCCGTCACGAACGACCATCTCGCCGGCAGCATTGCAGACGCGAAGCTGGCGACACCGTACGTGAAGGCGGACGGTACGCGCGCGCTCACCGGGGACTTGAACGCGGGCGGGCACCGCGTCACGAACCTGCCCGCGCCCGGCGCGGACACCGATGCGGTGCGCAAGGCGGACCTCGACGACGCGAAGCAGGGGATCGAGTTCAAGCGGTCCGTGCGGGTGGCGTGCGCAACGCCGCTGCCGGCGAACACGCTCGACGGGGTCGTGCTGCGCGCGAACGCGGTTGGCGCGCTCCCGCTCGTCGACGATGTGGACGTTGACCTCGGCGACCGCGTGCTCGTGCCGCTCGAGGCGCAGGGCGAGAAGAACGGCATCTTCGTTGTCACGACGAAGGGTGGACCTGCCGAGCAGTGGGTGTTTACGCGGTCCGACGATGCGGACGACGCGGACGACGTCTCGACGGGCATCTACTGCTACGTCGACGAGGGCACCGAGAACGGCGGCAAGGCCTACGTGCTCGCGACGACGGAGCCGATCGAGCTTGGCGCGACGCCGCTCGAGTTCGTGCTGTACTCCATCGGCGGCGCAGTTGCTGGGGGCGCCGGTCTCGTGCGCGTGGGGAACACGCTCAACGTCGGCGCCGGCGACGGCATCCAGGTCGACGCGGACTCGGTCACCGTGAAGCTCGACGGGACCACGCTTGCGAAGTCCGGTGCCGGCCTGAAGGTGGGGCCCGGCGCAGTCACCGACACGGAGCTCGCGGCGTCGTACGTGAAGGCCAACGGCACCGTGCCACTCGCTGCGGATCTCTCCGCTGGCACGCACAAGATCACGGATCTCGCCGCGCCCACGAACCCGAACGACGCCGCGCGCCTCGCGGACGTTGGCGCCGCCGAGTACGAGACCAGCGCTGCCAACCTCACGACGGTGAACGCTGGCGACGCTGCGTCGCTCGGCGTCGTTGCGAAGGTGCCGCGCTCCGATCACCAGCATCCCGTCGCGACTGCTGCAGCGTCGTCCGTGGCCGGCACGAACGCAGAGGGCGTCTCGACGTCGTTGGCGCGCGCCGATCACGGGCACGCGATGGCCGCCGGCGTGGTGGACGCCACCGCGCTCAACGCGAGCGTCGCAGGTGCGGGCCTCACCGGCGGCGGCGGGCAGCCGCTCGCAGTGGGTGCGGCCGATACCTCCGTCACCGTCGGAGCCGATGCGGTGGGCGTGAACCTCGCGGCCGCCTCTGGCCTGCAGGTGAGCACCGGCCTGAAGGTGAAGCTCGAGGCGGCGAGCCCTACGCTCCAAATCGACGGCTCTGGCCAGCTCGGCGTGAAGCTCGACGCTGGCGGCGGGCTTCAGACGAGTGCTTCCGGCGTCAACACGAAGCTCGACGGCGCGACGCTCACGAAGGGAGCGTCCGGCCTGAAGGTGTCGGCTGCCGGTATCACGCCGACGCAGCTGGCCACGAGTGCGGTCGAGCGCGTGAAGGTCGCGCCCGGGGTGCTGGCCGACCTTCCGATGGGGCGGTACTACTCTCCGGTCACTGACGGCGGCGTGGTCGTGGGCCTCGCCGATTACGAGGGTGGCCCGTTCAAGGTCGTGCAGGTCGCCGGGACGCGCAACGTCAAGTTCGACTGCTACGCGGTCGCGTACACGAAGAGCGGGTTGCTCGTTCCGTACCTGTTCCAGGAGCTCGCAGTCGGCCCGCTCCCCGCGTCCCCAGCCGGTCCGAACTGGCGGCTCGACGCGATCGTGGTCTATCCGACCGGCTTCGCGAACGGCGGCGCGCCCGCGCAGATGTACATCCAGGGCGTGGCCGGCAACCCACCCGTCGAGCCGGACGTGCCGGAAAGCTACGTGAAGCTCGCGGTCGTGAAGGTGCGGTCCGGCGCCGCGCTGATCACGACGGCCGACATCTCCGATCAGCGGCGAGGCACAGGCACGCTGCCGTTCTACGATGAGTTCACCGGGGACGCGTCTGCCAAGAGCTTCGTGCTCGCGCACCGCGTGGCCGACTCGCGGTTCGCGGTCGTGCGTGCGTGCCGCAACGGGATACGGTGTCGCTACGTCGCGAACCCGGCCGGCCCGGACGAGTACACTGTGCTGAACCGCGTTGGCACCGCCGGGGATACGGATGCGCAGGACACCAGCGCGAGCGCGGTCGCGAACGGAACAACGGTGCGGTTCGGGTCGGCGCCGGAGAACGGCGACCTGATCCAGGTCGACTACCTGTACTGAATCGTGCGTCGGCGGGCGTGCGGCAACCTGAGAGGAGACGAACATGGCCGTGCAACTGAACGACAGCCAGCTCAAGAGTGGGTCCGCCTTCCTGAAGAACGACGGCACCGTCGCGCTCAGCAGCAACCTGCCCGCGGGCGGGCAGAAGGTCACGGGCCTCGGGGCTCCCGCGGAAGCGGGCGACGCCGCGCGCTACGACGAGGTGGTCAACAAGCTCCCGCTCGCCGGCGGGACGATGTCGGGCGCTATCGCGATGGGTGGGCAGAAGGTCACGGGCCTCGGCGCGCCGTCCGAGGCGGGCGACGCCGCGCGGTACGAGGACGTGCAGGCCGCGCTCGTCGGGCTCGAGTTCAAGGACAGCGTGATCGGGGCAACGACGACGATGTTGCCGTCGTTCACGCACGATGCTGGCGTGCTGACCGCGCAGTCCAACGGCGAGCTCAGCAACAGCTACTTCGACAGCGTGACGCTCGCGCAGGGCAAGCGCGTTCTCGTGAAGAACGAGACGAGCGCGCAGTACAACGGCATCTACGTGATCACCCAGATGGGCGACGAGTCGAACCCGTGGGTGCTCACGCGCGCCGCGGATGCGAACGCGGACAGCGAAGTCACGGTCGGTATGTGGGTGTACGTCGATGGCGGGAACACGAACGGCGGCACCGCGTGGGTGCTCTCGAGCGCGGGCGCGGACCCCATCGTGCTCGGCACGACGACTCTCGCGTTCACGAGGCACAGCGGTCCGCTGGCCGCGTCCAGCGTCGCCACGTCGCACATCCAGGACGAGGCCGTGACCGCGGCGAAGGAGTCGCGGTACGGG
>Ga0208245_1000736_pt1 | contig 24268 bp, 36 predicted proteins | sample RifOxyC1_FD_184035 | JGI IMG/M metagenome (GOLD analysis project Ga0208245, IMG submission 184035) | Soil microbial communities from Rifle, Colorado - Rifle Oxygen_injection C1 (SPAdes) | ecosystem: Environmental > Terrestrial > Deep subsurface > Rock core/Sediment | place: Rifle, Colorado... | reverse complement strand
TGGCTTTGGTCCGATCGCAATGAATGCAGCTCTCGCCTGGGACGATCGCCCCGCAGGTCCCGCAAACCGTATCGGTCTCGGTGTGATTGCACCAGCCGAAGTGAAAGGTGCGATGAATCAGGGTCACTTTCAGGTGTCCGGCCATGGTTATTCTCCCTGTACTGGCATGAGTGAGAGGGTAATGAGCCGGTTGCGCGTGTCGGTGAGGAATTCCCGCTCGATGATGCTCTCCGTCTGTTGCAGTAAGACCGTCATCAGATCGGCGGCTTCGTCGATGTGCTTGGCGTCTTGCTTGGTGAGATACATAGGAACCTCCTTTTGTTGTGGTGATGGTGAAGCCTTCCAGAGTGCCCCCCGATGAGCGAGGGGCGAACCGCAGGGCTAAACCGCTTGGAGTTGCTTGGCTTCCTGCTTCGCGGCTTGCCGAGCCCGATAGAGACTCAGGACTTCCGCCTTGATGGTGTGCAACTTGGCGAGGATGGCCGTATCCCTTGAGAGGGTGTCGAGGGCCTTGGCGCTGAAGGCGTGGGCTGGTATGAGGAACTCGCCTTTGCCCAGGTTGTCTCCGATGACGAAGGACTCGAACCCGTTGCCCCGCGTCCGCAGATTCACAGCAATGCGATAGCCCCGCTTGATCGTGTTGCCGGTGAAGTAGTTGACGCCTCCCTTGTGGTAGCTGATTTCTCCCACGAGGTAATCGGCTCCATCGTCGTCTCTCAAGGTGGGGTTACTCCCTGAGACGTTCTCGGCAAAGACTTCGATGCGGGTTTTCTGGTTCGGTCTGGTTCCCATGGTGTGCTCTCCCTTCGCGTGTGGTTGTTGGTGGCTGACTGACTTTCCAGATAGTTAGTGCTTGGTGTACAGATTCAGGCCCAGCTTGTAGGCCGGATGCCCTGGGACCGACTGATTGCCTTCGGTGGAGGCGACAATCAACGTCTTGCCAGTGCTTGAGGGGACCTGATCGGCTTCCAGGTCACAGGTGATGATGAGCTTGCTGCCTTCGACCTTGAGTGACACGTTCCGCATGATATGAACCTCCTTGAATGAGTGGTTAGCGTTTCCGTAGTTCAGGGTTGCGTTTCTCGATGCCTCTGAGCATCTCGGGCATAAACGGATGGACAGCCCTGGCTCCCGTTTCCCAGCGATGCACGGTGTTGTTGGCCACGTTGAGCAGTCGCGCCAAGGCTTCTTGAGATAATCCGCGCTCCGCTCTCCAGGCTTTCAGCTCAGGGCCGGTCATGGTGGTGACTCGCACGCCTGCCATGCCTCCTTCAGTGTTGTTGCAGAGGTTGTCTTGTCCGAAGAACGCAACCCATGCTTTCTCTGCCTCATTGGCCTCCGCTTGATCCTTGGTGACTGTGAGGATCGCCATACCGGAGACTGAGAACGGGAGATCGCGCCGTTTGGCATGATCCTGGAAGCGACTTCGCAGATTGCACGTTTGCCCGACGTACCGGATCAGTCCGTGCTCATCGGTCAAGCCGTAGATGGTCTGCGCGTGCTTCTTCATCGCTTGCCTTTCTTCGCTGAGGCAATCATGGCCTTGTCCACTAACCCACGCACGACCACGGCCACGCGATCATGGTCTTGTCGTTGCGCCTCCTCTTGGAGCCAAGCCTGCTGCTTAGCTGAAAACCTGATGGAGACTGGATTCAAGAGCACCATACGAACCTCCCTGTTGAATGTGTAACCGCACCGTCGCCTAACCGTCGCCTAATCGTAGCCCCAATTTCTGATTCATGTCAAGCCCCTTGAGAAATAATTCTGAATCATTTATTCTCCCCGCGATGACTGAGCCAGAGATCACAGAGATCCTTCAGGCTGTCAGCACCCTCAACAGTCTCTACGCGGTCGAGCGGCGGTCTCCTCAATTCATGGCAGCGGTGGGCTTGGTGCTCGCTTCGACCTCCCTTCAGAAAGCGGCTGGCTGTAGCTGGCTGTTTCACATCACTGATCCCCATGACGAACGCCTGAAGGCCTACCAATCGCGTGAAGATGTGAAGAACGGCTTTCTCAATGCCGATCACATCGCCTCGTGCGCGAATTGTCAGAACCCCCATCAGTTAGCGGCGACCTTCGGACGGCTGGGCTTGCACATCGATCACGTGTTTGCCCGGATGGTCGAAGAAGCGGCGAGGGCGTTGAAGTGAAGGAATTGACCCCGAAGCAAGAACTCTTCGTCATTGAGTACGCCAAAGACTTCAATGCAACTCAGGCGGCGATTCGGGCCGGATACAGCCCCAAGACCGCCAGTGAGCAAGGATCACGTTTGTTAGGCAAGGTCAAACACCTTGTTCAGATTCGCCAGGAGGCTGTTAAGGCTGAAGCGGCGAAGAGTCTGCCTGAATCCGTGACCCGCACGAATCGCGGCATTGCCACGCTAGAGCAATCATTACGCCTCTGCACGGCGATGGCCTTCGGAGATCCCCGCAAGCTCTTTGACGAACACAACAACTGCAAGCCGGTGGCGGAATTGTCGAAGGTGCAAGCCCTCATGGTGGCAGGCTTTGAGGTTGAAGAGACCTTCACGAAGGTGGGAGACAAGGCCGAGCATACCGGCTATGTGAAACGGTTTCGGATGGCGGATCGTGCGCCCTACGTCAATATGCTCCTCAAGTTTCATGGGGCATTCCCCTCTAGCAAGCAACCGCTCCCAGGTCCGAAGGATGTAACCCCGCGATTCGATCCCAAGAACCTGACCCCTGAAGAATGGGAGCAGGCGAAGGCCCTGCTGTCCAAAATGCAGGTGAGGGCTATCGATCATGCTTCCTGATGGCCTGGACATTCTCAGCCTGACCGTAGCCGAGATAGACCGTGAGGATGTGCGCCGGTACGGGCTCAAGCGGTTTACCGAACTCGCCTGGCAAGTGATTGAGCCGTCTACCCCGTTCATCGGGAACTGGCACCTCGATGTGATGGCCGAGCATTTGGAAGCCGTCTGGAAGTGTGAGACGCATGACCTCCTTATCAACATGCCTCCGAGACATTGCAAGAGCATCCAAGTGGCTGTGATGTTTCCGGCCTACGTCTGGACCTTGGAGCCGTCCCTGAAGTGGCTCTACTCCTCCTACGCTCAGTCCCTCTCGATCCGTGACAGCGTGAAGATGCGCCGGTTGGTCGAGAGCCCGTGGTATCGGGAGCGGTGGGGCAACGTCTATGACCTGACCAGCGACCAGAATCAGAAGATCAAGTTTGAGAACGACAAGACCGGCTACCGGATGGCCACGAGTGTGGGCGGCTCCAATACCGGCGAAGGTGGAGACATTCTCGTAGTGGACGATCCGCACAACGTCGAGCAGCGTGAATCCGATGTGATGCGCGAAGGGGCCATTGATTGGTGGTCGAACGTCATGAGCACCCGCATCAACGATCCGAAGAAGCGACGGCGCATTGTCGTCATGCAGCGGGTCCATGAACACGATCTATCCGGGCATCTCCTCGATCAAGGCGGCTGGCATCATCTCAACCTACCGGCTGAATACGAGGGCGGGAAGTGCATCGTGATTGGCTGTGTCTTCCATTGGGACAAGGACCCCCGCACGGTCGAAGGGGAACCGCTCTGGAAGGATCGATACGGGAAGGCTGAGATAGCCCAGCTCAAGAAGGACCTCAAGGAGTTTGGGGCAGCGGCGCAGTTGCAGCAACGTCCGGCTCCGGCAGAGGGCGGCATTCTCAAGCGGCATTGGTGGAAGTATTGGTGCTACCCAGGCCAGGAAGAGACCTTGCCTCCCGTGCGCGTGAAGCTGCCCAGCGGGGAGTATGCCGAAATCAAGCCGGTTCCCTTGCCCTACGCCTTCGATAAGGAAGTGCAATCGTGGGACATGGCGTTTAAGGACCTGGCCACGAGCAGCTACGTGGTCGGGGAGCAATGGGGCCTCAAGGGGCCGGATTGCTTTCTCAAGGATCAGATTCGTGCCCAAATGGACTTCACGCAGACGCTTGAGAGCTTTCGGGCCTTCAATCGCACGCACAAGCGTCCGAGTACCAAAGTGGTCGAGGACAAGGCGAACGGGCCTGCGATCATGTCCGTGCTCAAGAAAGAGATTGCAGGGGTGCAGCCTCATGGCGTGACCGGCGACAAGCAGGCGAGAGCGGCGGCCTATGCTCACATCCCGTCAGCGGGGAACTGCTATCTGCCCCATCCGTCCATTGCGCCGTGGGTCGAGGGGTTTATCAACGAGTGCGCGACCTTCCCGAACAGTGAGTATGACGATCAAGTGGATACCTGGAGCCAAGCCATGGATGTATTGTATGCCGTCGAAGATCCTGGCGTGTCGATCACGCCCGAATACTCTGCCCAGTTCCATCAAGCCAGACAAGCCCTTGAGCCGGTGCCAGGGTTGCCGAGCTTCCGGTTCTGGTTCCAAGGGCTGTATCCGTGCTGCCTCATTGGGCAAATCCTCTCAAGTGGTCGGATCGTCATGCTGGATTGCCTCTTAGGTGAACAGAACGGCGGTATCGAGGACCTGATAGATCGGAAGGTCTCAACCGTCTTGGCGGCGGATTATCGCGGCTGCACGGACTGGCGCGACATTACGAACCATCCTCCCTTGAGTAAAATCAGCGAAGCCTCAGAGCATCGCCTGGATCAGATCATTGCCGACAAGCTGCAAGGATCAGCCGAGCCTGGTGAACCAGACTTCTTTATCCGGCTCAACGCGATCAAGGGGCTGTTGTCACAAACGGGCCGGTTGACGGTGAACCCTGCGCCCACGCCTGGGGAAGCCAAGCCCTGGATTCACGAAGCCTTGGCCGGTGGCTATGCCTTTCGGAAGGATCAGAGCGGGGTGATCTCCAAGACGGAGGCTCGCCGCTTTCATCCTCTTACATCAGTTGGTGAAGCTCTCGGACACGGACTCGCAAGGATTTTCGTTAGAAAACCTATGCCAGTTCCAAAATTCAATAAAACGGAAGCCACAAAGCGAGCGAAGTCATACGCTGTCTGAGGTTGAATGATGGCCCAAACGAAAGAACAAGCGCACGCCTGGTACCTAAAGAACAAGGAGAGGCGAAAGGTGCTCGCTGAGAAGAATAAAGAGCATGTTGCCTCCGTGAAGCATGCGTACTATCTCAAGAATAAAGCAAAGAGGAAGGCGTCAGATCGAGCATATTACTTGGCCAATCGTGAACGAAAAACAGCTTGGCAGCGTGAATACTACAAGCAGAATCCTGACAAGGTGAAGGCGATCGGTCGAACCTGGCGCGTTCAACATCCTGAACAAGTAAAGATGAATAGCCGTGAGTATCGTGAGACACACAGAGATTACCGTGCCGTCCATAACGCGAAACGCCGAGCATTGAAAGCTGGATGCCGAGCGAACGTATTCACGGGAAAAGAGTGGGGAGCGATGAAGGCGGCATACGGTTATCGGTGTGTGTACTGCCAGAAAAAGAAGCCGTTGACTCAGGATCATGTCATTCCTCTTGCCAAAGGAGGGCTACATGATAAGGCGAATATTGTTCCAGCCTGTCAATCCTGCAACTCACGGAAGAACACGAGAGAAGCACCGAGCTATCAGCCGGTGCTGTTTCTATGAAAGGGCTAAGAGCTATGCTGTCTGAGTCTCGCCTCCGCCCTCGCTTGCTGGTGCCGTCTGACCGACTGAACGCCAGTGATTCAGTCGATCAGTTCCCACGATGGGCCAGGAGAACGATCGACATGGCCGAGCAAGCGGAGACCATGAATCGTTCGATGTTCACGCGAGAGGGCTGGATGAAGTTCATGGTGACCGAGAAGATGGGCCGGTTGATGGTGGCTTGTGAAGTCCTGACACCCGAGCAAATCTATTTCAGTGTGCCGATGCCGATGATGGACGTTCCAAAGGCCGAAGCGATGGAACCCCGCAACCGGCACGAACGACGGCGGCAGGCCGCGAGACAACGGAGAACCGCATGAATGATGTAAATGCAAAGGTGTACGTGGCGGCGACAGATTTCGGACATGCTGTACAGATTGCCGTGACGATGGAAGGACCAGGCATTCTCGCCGCGGCAACTGTTCGGAGCGATGGTGAATTGTCGTTCGATTCGGTTCCCAAATTCACACGGATCACTCCCACCCTAGTCATTACCCGCGAGATGGCCACGCAGCTCTTACAAGGCCTGTTGGAGTTGGGCATTCCCACTCCCACGGCTGGCGCGATCGAGGGCGAGTTGAAGGCAACGAAGTATCACCTAGAGGATCTACGGCGGCTTATCAAGATCCCGAAGAAACCGGAGTAACCCATGGCCTTTAAGATCCGCCTAGCGACGAAGCAGAAACGCAAGAATTTCCATGCGTATGTACAACGACTACGACAACGAGGAGGCCCCATCATGCTACAGGACGCCGACAAGCAGACCGAGGAAAACCCCGCGAGCAAGACCCTCACGGTGGCCTTTGCCTGCCCCCCAGACTTCGAGCCGGAGTTCTTCTTAATCGTGGCGCTCGATAAGGAAGGGCGACACTTCACAAACACCCCGGCACAACCCCCGCTTGCCTTGCGCCTGGCGACCATCGGGATTGACTTCGCGGCCAAGCAGTCAATTACCTCCATGCTGCAACGGGACGGTGCGAAGTCGAACATTGTGGTGGCTCCGGCAGGGAGTGTGCCCACGTTCCCAGGACCGGCTGGAAGAGGATAGATGGACGACCTAGAGCAAGCCGTGCGGTACGCCTTGGAGCCGTTGACCCCGCACGGCGGCTTTGACCTGTGCGCCCTCTGTGGCGTGATGAAGCCGAGCGGGACCGATCACCAGTGTCGAAGCGGGGCCTTGGAGTTGCCAGGGCTGCCGGAACGTGATGGACGAGCGAGAGCAAGGAGCTACGCCATTGACTGACCCACGCCACTTCTGCCCGAATGCCAGGCTGGATTCAACGAGGAGCCGACTCTGTTGTGATGTGTGCGTCCCGCTCTGTGCGATCTGCGGAGCGCGGAGGGTGCAGACGACGGCACGATTGACCCAGCCAGGCCGCTTTCTGTATGCCGAGTCTCCATTGCCCTGGAAGGCCTGGAAGCATCTCGTGTGGGTGATTCCTGCGGTGGCGGCGACTCTCGCCGGGTGCCTGCATCTCTGGATCGTGTTCGTCTCGTGGGTGGTGAAGCTAGCTGAACACTGGGGATTCCTCCCATGATCCATGCCACCTTGATTGACCAGCTCTACCAGGCCGCGGAGCAATCGGAGCCCTACGAAATGTGCGGCTTGCTGTTCGGGGAAACCTTCGTCCGAACGCTGAACGTCTCGACTGAGCCGATCACCAGCTTTGAGATTGCCCCCGAGGACTACATGAAGGCCTGCATGGTCCACGATGGGAAGCCGTGGGCCCTGGTGCATTCCCATCCCAAGGGCGAAGCCGTCTTGTCGGTAAAGGATTGCCGGTTGATGGATGCCCTAGAAAAGACGAACCATGACCTCGTGATGATTGTGGTCAGTCGGCCGCATCGCACGATTCGCGCCTTTAAGAAGGCCGCGCATGTCTATGAGCGGATCTGGGAGTCGATCGGGTGAACTGTGTCCGCTGTGATGGGCTTTTGCTGGAGTCGTGGGACGGTGAGGTAGGGACCTTTCTCAAGTGTATCAACTGTGGAGGATGTATGCCGAGGTTTACGTCACCAGAAGCGAAAGAAAAATGGCTGGCCAGTACGCGAGCGACGAGAGCGGCGAAGAAGGCCGGACAAGCCGAAGGCCGAGCCATTGTGAGAGAGAGCACCCCGCGAGGCTCCGGCATTAACGGAGTGATTGAGGAGATCGATTCCAAGATTGCCGCGCTGGAGAACCTGAAGAAGCAGCTCCGGCACGCGCAGGAGTTGGTGAATCTGTGAGGGAGTTTACCATTGTCTTTCTCAGTGGTGCCTCGATCAAGGTGAAAGCAGATGTCTGCCTGATCGAAAACAACGGAGCCTTGGTCCTAGAATCACGACCGAAGGGATCTGGTACCTGGCTCCTAATGCTCGCCGTGGCGCCTGGCCAGTGGGTGACGATTGTCCAAGAGGGCGTAGAGATGGAAGGGAAACAGGTATGAGCTTCCCTGGCCGCGGCAAGTGGCGGTTGCCTGGGAGAGGGCGGCGGCTGGCCTGTCAAAGGAATTGGCCGTGGTATCGGTGGCACCATGGCCGGAAGCGGCAATGTCCATGGTGTGGGGTTCTCATGCCTGTCTACAGTGAGTTTGGCGTCATTGAACGAGTGAGGTTTATCGAATGAGCCTATCCGCCAACAGCCCGAACGGGACGAAATGGGTGATCTATGCTCAAGATGAAACCCCCATCCTGGCCTGTGAACCGAATCCGCCGAACGCGAAGGTGCTGGATACGGTCTATGAGAGCCCCACGTTCTACTCTCCGAACCGCCTCCTCTCGAAACAGTTAGTCGTGAGCGATGCCGGAGTGTGGAGCTTGCGGGATGCCCCGCTCAATCAAGCCACGTTCGAGTATGTGGAGATGGTCACGCCTGCCGGCGTCTCGTGGGTGTTCTATCTCGGGGATGACGGCTTGTTCTATGTGGAGCTCTTTACGTCCGGCGTGCCGAAGCAACGGCGACTGGTGACTACCCTACTTCATAAAGGATCGCTACTCTGGGTGGCCGATAACAGATTTAATCAACCTAGGGGAGGTCGTTAAATGGGTTACGCTTGGGGATTCATGTCCCTTGAAGAGCGCATCGCTGTCCGCATTCAGCCGAATGGAGAATGTAGGGAATGGACTGGAGCAATGAGCGGGGCAAAGAAGCCTGAGCATCGACGGCCCGTTATGAAGAAAGGTCATGTCTCACGCATCGTTTGGGAAATGACGCATGGCCGAATCCCTGACGGGCAAGAGGTCTGTCATCGTTGCGATAACCCTAAATGCTTGAGAACGTCTCATCTCTTTCTCGGCACTCATCAAGACAATCTCAACGATATGTATTCCAAGTCGAGGCAGCGTCATTGTCGAGGAGAAAGTCATCCTGACTCGAAATTAAAGGAGGATGACGTAAAGGCGATTCGTCAACTCTCTCTTACCGTTCCGCAAACTGAATTGGCACGAATATACGGGGTATCAGATTTTGCCGTATGGGCCATTATCAGGAGAAGGACATGGAAGCATGTCGAATGACCATAGCAATCTCAAACCACGGAGGTCCTAAGATGCTGTTGCTCAAGAAGTTCACTCTGGCCCTGGTGCTGGCCCTGGTCACGGCCTGCGGCACGGTCCCCCCGGCTATGCCCGCCGCGTCCTTCATTACCTCAGAAGATTCTCCGGTAGGAACCTGGACGCCTACGGTGGGCGGGACCTCGACCTACACCAATCAAGTGGGCACCTATACCAAGATTGGGAAGCTGGTGACCGTCTTTTGTCGCATGAGCATTGCCACCATCGGGACCGGCTCGCCGTACATCATTACCGGATTTCCCTACCCGATTGACCTGGACCCCTTTGCGTATGCGATTGCCCCAGTCTACGTGAATGGATTGGCGCTGTCGGTTGTCAATGTGGTGGGGCTGCTTGGACCCAATGGCACCACCAGCATGTCGCTCTACAGCCTGACTGCGGCCGCAACTGGCATGAGTGGGAATAGCATTCTCGGGAACGGGTCGGACGTCTATTTCTCGTTGAGCTATCTGACGCCATAGGACGCAGATGACCGTCCAACAACTCATTCACCGACTCATGGACTATCCGCCCGAGGCGATTGTCTATGTGCCCAGTAACACCGATGGGAAGAACGGCACGCTGCAATTTGTCGCCAATGTGCCGCATGTGGAGATCCCCATTCCAGGCATCAGGATTGACGACGATGTAGCCTTACTGCCTGGAGACATGGAGCATTTCATTCTGGAAGATGGGGCCAGTGACGAGGATCGGCAGGGGGAATCGTGACCCTGACCATTCCGCGCACGATGCAGGAGCGCATACAGAAGGAACTCAGCGCCTTGCCGGTCGTACACGGCAAAGTCGTCTTGACTTTTGAATTTAACGTCAGTATGGAGCGCGTAGGATCGTTGAAGATTCTCAAAAGTACACAAGAGGAAATCAGGCCATGAGCTACTAATCCAGCATATCTAGCCTGATCCGCAACTATCGGAACGGCATTGTTCTCTCTTCGGAGGGGGCAATGCCGTTTTTGTTTTTCTGGAGGTTTCCATGAGTGACGAACAAGGCGAACAGATCCCAGCCGTTGACCAAAACCTACCCGAAGCCTCACCGGTAGACGCGGAGAACGTCGAATCTCCGGATGCTCCCATCGAGGCGGCTCCCACGGTTGATGCGGATGCTCCCGCTCCCGAACCCATTGCTCCCGATGATCCTGACCCCCTCCCGCCTCCTGTGGTCGAGACGATCGATGAGACCCTTCCCGAACCCATTGCTCCCGATGATCCTGACCCCCTCCCGCCTCCTGTGGTCGAGACGATCGATGAGACTCTTCCCGAACCCGTTCCAGAACCCGATGCCACTCCTGAACCGGTAAATGCGTTCCTCAATCAGGTAGGCCGCGGCGGTGTCTATATCCGCGAGATGGGCGGCGAGTGCCGTCAGATGGTCGCCTGTACGCTCGTTGGTGTGCAACCTGATGGCGCCACGCGCATTCGCTTGGGCCAGGCCCCAGGAGTCCGCGAGGGCGAGATTATCGCCACGTATTCCGAGCAGCACGTTCCCGGCACCTGGCATTGGGCGTAAGACACGATGGCGAATCTCAGAACCTCAGAACTCGGACGGCACAAATGGGTGCAGGGCTTTCGAGAAGTCCGCGCCATGGGCGAAAAGCGCGACGTCCTCAAGTGCGGGAACTGCGGGAAGATTCATTACCTCGCTCAGAGCGACGATCCCCCGGTGACCGGCTGCATCAGTGACATTGATCTCACCAAGCTCGGCCCATCCATGCAGGCCGATCAACTCGAACGCGATCTGCGGGGAGGCTTGTACCACCAGTGACCGCTAAAAAACAATTCGCCTCTGGCAGCACGGCGCGCATGACCGCCGCTCGCAAGAAATCTATTCGTAAAGCGCAATCCATGGCAGCCGGGAAACGGTTCCTGAAGAAAGGACTCGTCTAAGTGCCAGCCTTTGGCATCACGGACGCCGAACTCCAAGCCGGAATCGCAGAATTGCGAGACTTGCCGGACGAGGACTTTGCGGCCCTGTTTGACGATCAGGCGTCAGGCCTGCAAGACGGGCATTTGGTCGAGTACGTCGAGGAATGCGTCAAGCACACCGAGCGCACCGACGATGAGCGCATGAAGTTCGATGAACAGCTCTGGGACGCGCACGAAAACAAGATGAAAGAGCTGGCCTTGAAAGAGGACTGGCAAGCCAAGATCACGACCAACGAACCCTTCCAGACCGTCATACAAGCCAAAATGCTTGTCCGCAAGGCCGTCGTGGATCAGCCCAACTGGTTCGACGTGACCACGGATCAAAAAGACGATCCGTTCATTATGGCGAAGGTGAACTTCTGGAAAGATACCCTTCGGTTCTGGTCCAAGCGCACCAAGATGACGCAGTTCTTTCCGGACATGACGGAGATGGGCTTTGCGATCGGGACGAGCTTAGGCGTCAAGGCGGTATGGCAGACCAATCCGGACGGCTCTGAAGGCCTGCGCTTCGTCAAAATCCTCCCCTGGCAATTACGGCGCGATGCCGATGCCATGTCGAGAGAACCGCAATCGGGCCTCTACTGCATTCATCAAGACTGGATCGATTACCACGTCCTATTGCAAGGCGAAGAGGATGGCCGTTACGAGAACGTCCGGGACTGCCTGAAGGATCGAGGGGACGAAGGCACCTGGGACCGCCGCAACGAACGCAAGCGGCGTGGGTTGGTCGATTACTCGCATAAATTCCGCCCCCAGGTCTTTGTCCGTGAGTTTTGGGGCTCCGTCCTCGACCATAACGGGGAGATGGTGTTGCCGAACGTCCGCATGACGGTGGCCAATCGCACGGTGATTAAGAGACCGGTAGCAACGAATTTCCCCAAGATCCGCTGGCCGATTCATCAGTTTGCTCCGCTCCCGCACCTGCGGAACTTCCACGGCTATTCCCTCATCGACGGCATGCTGAAGATGTGGAAATTCCGCAACAACATCCTCTCCATGACCGCCGATCGGTTGAGCTTCGTCTTGAATGGGGCCTGGGAAGTGGACGAATCGAAGCTGGTCAACCCGGCTGACAAGGAGCTCTACCCCGGCTGTACGAAGTCGAAGAAGATGAACGCGAACGGACCGGCTTATACCGCAATCAAGCAGGATGCGGCCGATTTCCTCGGGGCCGTCGAGCAAATGATGGGCTTGACCGGGAACCTGTTTCAAAACGGGGTGTTTGTCACGGAACTCCTCAAGGGCGAGATGGGCGAGCGCAAGGACATTACCAAGGGCGAGGTGGAAATCAAGACCCAGCAAGCCTTGGGGGTGTTCGAAGGCATTGGCCATGATGTGGAGTACGGCGGTGAACAACTCCTAGAGATGACACAGGATGTGCTCACGACCTACTGGGATCCGTGGGATTCGCCCAGCTATTTGCAGGTTCTCGGTCGCAAACACGAAGCGATCTTAGGGCAAATCGCCATGCTCTCCCCCGAGCAGCGCGTCGAAGCGGTGAAACAGGAAACGGACATTGAAATCCGGGGGGTGTCGATCCTGTTCCAGAAGTCGGCCCTGGTCGATCGTCTGGTGAACATGGCCAAGCTGACGGACAGCCCCCGATTCCATCCGTTCGCCAAGGACGACAAGATGATTCGCAAGATCGGGGACGCCATGGATGCGCCGGAAGTCATTAAGACTGAGGAAGAAATGGCCTTCGAACTTCAGCAAGAGCAAGCCAGGGCGGCCGAGCTCGCCGCACAGGGAGCCGGGAGAGATCCGGAAACCGGTAAACCGATGGCGGCTGGCCCAGGCCCAACCGACACACAAGGAGCCGCATGACCCAGCAGGACGTCCAGGACAAGAAAGACGGGCTCAACCTCTTAGAGGGACTGAGCCACGACGGCACACGGCAGGCCATTATCAACACATTCGAAAGCCGACTGAGTGAATACGTGGGCGCCTTGCTCGATCCGGAGATGGAGGATGCGACGGCGCTGCATGTCCGAGCCAAGGCGATCGGCTTGGTCGAAGTGATGACGGAGATGGGCGTGAAGATCGGCAGGATTGCCGAGCTGGTGCCGATCCGCCGCGCCGCGCAGGCCGTCACGCGCCAGGCGATGAATCTTTAGCAGCTTGCCGAGAGTCGGCAGGAGAAAGGGGGCCTCAATGGCCAATGGGAAGTATCAGGACATGGGCATGAATCAATCGGCCAATCCGATGCCGAAAGCGCCGATGCACACCAACCAAGGCAAGGATCCTGGGGTGAAGCGACTGGAGAAGCACGGCATCAAGAGTGGCTTCTTCACCAAGAAGCCGGGGATGAAGGGCGATTGCTAATTCTGTTACCCGCGGATTGCTGACTGTCCAGATAGTCAGCCGCTTCCGTGGCGCTGAGGAGATTCGAGCATGTTGAAGTGGTTACTGAACATCGGGCACGCCGCTGAATGCGTCCACATTCATGCTGCCCATCGCTTGACCATCGAAGGGCATGATTCGCCTGGGGGCGGGTCCGCTGCCGTCGATGAGGGGGAAGAGTTCGAGCAGGACATAGTTGACGAGGATGGTTCGCAGGACACGGACGACCTCGACAACCAGCCAAGAGGCAGACGTTCGAAGCAGGCCCAGGCCTACGACGAACTCAAGTCGGAGAAAGACCGACTGAAGGCCGACAACGAGAAGCAGGCCCGTGAACTGTCCTCGATGCAGGAGCGCATCGCCAAGATTGAAGGGCAACACGAAACCCGTGAATCCGTCAATACGCGGACGAATGAGCAACTCGATCGAGCCAAGACACGAGCGCGGGAAGTGGTGGACGAGATTAAGAAGCTCGACCGCAACGACCCGGACTACTCGGTGAAGGTCTACGAAAAGATGTTTGAAAAGGTCATAGCCGATCAGGCGCAGACCGCCGAGGAGATCAGTCGTCGGACTTCAAGTGAGGTCTTTGACGATACGCGGAACCGAGAAAAGGCCTATGCCGATGCGAAAGAGCAAACCCTGGCCTGTCTGGAAGAAAACGGACTGGACCCGGACGCCTTTGAACTCGTGCAAGCCCTCTCGATTATGAAAACGCAGACCGATCCGAGCTGGTTCAAGCGGGTCAAGCCCGAGGATCAGATTCCGCAACTGGTCAACCTCGTGAAGGAGCGCATCATCAAAACGACACGCAACAGCCAGAACTTTAAGGACGAGAAGCGCCGGCATCGGGAAGCGATGGACGGCACGATTGAGGAAGGGTCACGCGGCGCACGGGGACGCCAACGCGAGCAGGACGACGACGACCTCGCCGAAGGGCCTGGGTCGATGTTGGCCGATTTGGCGAAGCTCAAGCGCATTCAGGGCCGCAATACCAATGTGATGTTGCGGCAGTCGGAGCGGTAGGCCCAGAGACGATCCCGCGACTCGTCCGGTCTGGCAGAGGAGCATGAATCATGGCAGGAAATTTTCAGTGGACTCCCGATATTACGTCAGGCGTCTCGCGCAACCATGCGCTGAGTAGCGAACTGCGCTTTGCCAGCATTGCGGAAACGCTGGTGGTGCAGTTCGCCAGACCGGAACCGGGGTTTGGCTCCCATATGGGCGATACCGTCACGATTCAGCGGATCCGCAACATTGCGGAGCCGACGTCGGCGGTGCTGTCCCAGGCTGGCAAGGTGCCGATCGATCCGATGGCCATGTCCACGCGGTCGATCACGGTCACTGAGTTCGGCCGTGGGGTGGGCTACACCCGCCAGGTGCAACTTCTGAACAAGTTCGACATTGAGAACGCGATTCAGAAGTCACTCAAGAAGCAGATGAAGCTCACGATCGATACCGTGGCCGGTACGGCGATCAAGAACGGACAGGTCCGATTCGGCCCCACCAGTGGGATCGGCGGCACCTTCACCACGGACGGCGGTTCGACCTCGGTGACGGGGACGAACAACATGACCGTGGCGCACATCAAGATGATCCGGGACTACATGCGGAAAACCCTGCATGTCGATCCCTACCAAGGCCAGGTCTACATGGTCTTGGCCTCCACCAAGGCCTGTCGGGGCGTCAAGGACGATCCCGAGTTTCATGCCTGGCGGCAGTACCTCCGCCCCGGCGACGTGTTCTACAACGCCGAAATTGGCGAAGTGGAAAAGTGCCGGTTCATCGAGGTCGACCACGACAACGTGTTGACCGAGCGCGGAACGGGCAGCGCCGTGGGAGAAGCGGTGTTCTTTGGTGACGACATTCTGGCCTTGGCCGAAGTCGAAGCCCCGGAACTCCTGGCCGGTATCCCTGGCGACTTCGGCCGGCAGCGGTCGGTGGCCTGGTACGGCATCCTCGGGTTTGCCAACACCTGGGGCGATTCAGCGAACGATGGCGAAGCGCGGAGCGTCTACTTTACCTCGTCCTAGTCCTCACTGACCGGACAGTAAGGCAGACCATCATTCACTGACGGAGGAAACGACAATGAGACTGTATAACTTCAATCGACTCTGGAACTGGGCCAAGCGGACCCAGTTCGGCAAGATGATCCAGCATGAGGAGGATTTGCCGCTCGCGCTGGACATTCACAAGGGCGTGCAGTTTGCGCCGTCCATGGCGGAAGCCTTGGGACGTGGCTTACTGGCGAACCCGCTCCCGCGGTTGGCGGGATCCTTGTACGGCTATGAAAGCCGACGCTGGCTGCAGCCGGACATTGCGGGCGTCATGGACTTCAGCGGGACTGGTTCAGAAGGCCAGTTCAACATCTTCGACTGGTTCCTGGTCGATACCATCGGCTTTACCTTCGGGGTAGCCGGCACGACCACACCCGCGAAGGTGGACTTCGATCTGTACCCCGCGATCAACGGACTCGGGACCATCATTGCCTCGAACCTCGATGGCACCTATGGAACCGTGACCGCGCCCAATGCGACGACCGCCCAGGCGATCGGCGCCGTGGTCTACAAGAGCCTGATGGCCACCGGGCCGGTGCTCTGTAAGCCAGGCAACAGCATTGACGTGGATGTGGCGACCGCGTGTACCGCGGGCTCGTCCGCCCTCGCCTTTGTGCTGGGGGTGCCGAAGCCCGAGGAGTACCTGAACCTGACCGCTGGGTACTTGGGAACATAAGTCAATCTGAATCTCGTTGACGCAGAAGAGTGAGGGAGATGGCTCCCTTACTCGCGTAACGAAAGGAGCGTGCCATGTTGACGATTCGTGACAAAAATGTGTGGAACCGGTTCCGCAACGATAAGTACATCGGCCGAGCGGCCCTGATCCCTGGCAAGGTCCATTACGTGGCGCCGACGACGGCCTATGTCTCGGGCTATACGGTGGCCAGTGCCCAGCAATGGGCGCGGGAGAATAACGCCTTCGTCTACGACACGATCAATCTGGCCTATGCGGACTGTGTGGACGGACGCGGGGATGCGATCGTGTGCTTGCCTGGCACTCATACCCCAACCGCCTCCGTGGCACTCGCCAAGAGCGGGGTGTCGCTGTGGGGCGCGGAAGCCTGGGTTGGGCGGACCGTGAGAAAGCCAAGCTCCATCATCGTCAATCCGGCCGGGGATGAGGCCTTTAACATCACCGGTGCGGACGTCTCGTTCAATGGACTGACCTGTGTACCGGTCACGACCGAGGAGTTTGCGACCTTTACCGGGGCGGCAGACGGACTCACCATTGACGGGTGCTACATCGATCTGGCGACCCCTGCCGTGAATATCGGCACATCAGGGTTTGTCGGATCGGCCGCGATCGACAATTTCCTCTTCCAGAACAATGTCGCGTGGTCCGATGGAGCGCAAGGGCCGGCTGTCACGCTCACCGGCGCCAACCTCAACGGGCTATTCCGACTGAACCACTACCATGTGGACGCGGGCACCTGGGCCTCGGCGGTCAATCTGGCAGACATTGACGGCCTGATTGTCGACCGGGATCTGGCGACCTGCGGCGGCACGGCCATGACGGCCTGCTTTACCGGATCCGGCACCACCGTTATTGCGGGTGTGTTGTTCAAGGATTGCCGGAAGGGCGTCCTGGTCACCTTGTTGGTCGACGGCTTCGGGACCACATCACATGCCGAACTGGTGGCGAACCATACCGCCACGATCGGCGGCGGGACCGGCGAAACACTCATCACCGTCATTACCTAGTCGGTGGAGTGAGGACACTCGCGGGAGGGTGGCAGCATCCTCCCGCACACACAGAAAGGAACGATATGCAACGGTTAGCGGGCGATTTTCTTGTCAAGCGCGTGGTGAGTCTGTATGGCCAAGGTGGGGCTACGACAGAACTCTATGAGTTACCCAATGGGCAATGGCAGTTTGGCAAAGGTAAGGATGCCGTCGTGGTGACAGATCTCTCGCAAGTCGCGGCTCTGGATCCAGGGACACAAGCCGACGTGGCGGCCTGGCTGGATCGGACGAAGAACCTCCCGAAACCGGCCGCGGTGCAGCAGGGCATGACGCCGCTTTTAGCCGGGGGATCCGTGAAGGATCGGCTGAGTCAGGCGATTACCAACATGCCCAACGAGATTGCAGCACGGCTCCTCTTGTCCATCGAGCAAGTGCTGGGACCGGTGGCCGATTCACTCAAGCAAGGGGCGCAGGTCAACCATCACAGCGATGGGTACGGGCAGGATCAAATGATGGCCGCACCCGGTTCGGTCGAATCCGCAGCCTTTCAGTTGCCGGAAGGGGCTCGCTGGGCACAGCCGGGCAATCCAGCCTCGGGGTATCTCACGCCGGATTTCGAAGTGAAAGACGAGCGGGGCCAGCCCTCGATGCGCTGGCATCCGACCCCTGATTTCCATGCGTTCACCGATCATGCCGCGGATACCGTAGCCGGGCCGAAAGACGCGGACTTGACCGACGTGGAGCAGGAAATGGCGAAAGAGCGGGTAGCGCGGGGCGTTCCGAAAGAGACCGCCAGCCGACGCGGGGCGCGACGGTAACTATCTCGATAGTCAGTGAAAGGAGTGCCGATGAGAAGCTATCTCTACGAATCCATCAGCCGGAGCTTTGCGACGAAGTTCCTGACCAGTCAGAGCGATGCCCTCGCGTTGCTCACTCGTCCTGCAAACAGCCAAGGATCCCGCTTCGTCATCGGAGAATTTAACCTGCAGAACCGTTCCGGGAGTTCGGCGGTGGCGGGCATTGGGGGACGGCTCCCCGTGTCGCTCTGGCAAGCCGGGCACTGGGACGATTCCGCCTATGCGGCCGGCACCGTCTTTGCCGACGACACGACCGACTGGCAGGACGCCGGAACCGACGATTTCCTCTTGGGGACAACCAGCACCAACGACGACGGCTTTGTGATTTCGTGTTCGGTCCCGTTCAATATCGCCTCCATTGTGGTGGGAACGGCAGCCTCGGGCGGCTCGCCCGCCTTCTCCCTGCATTACTCCATCGCCACAGCCGGCACCGGTTTCTCAAGCAACTGGGGCACGATCAGCAACCCCTACGTGGCGCCGCTCTTTACGTCGACCGGGGAACAACTGATCTGGTTCGAGCCTCCGGTTGACTGGGTGCCTGTGACGTCGGCCACGGCCATCATCAACCGGCATGGCGCCACGGTGCCCTCTGGGTACGCCATTCTCGTGAAGCAGACCACGGCCGGCAGCGTCTCGGCCGGGACCGGCAATATCGGGGTCCTGGGCCGGATGTTCCTCTCCAGCGAAGCCTTACCCGACAACAACATCCTCAGCAATCTCGGTGGGGCGGACATCTATCTGCCGCCTCAATGCGATGCCGTGTGCGCGGCGATCAGCGTGGCCAATTCACAGAACCGGATCGACGCCAAGGTGCGCTATGCCGGATAGGAGTCACCCCATGAAATCATTTCTGCGAGGGTCAGCGTACACGTTAGTCTTTGTGCTCTGCATCGGACTGGCCATGGATGCGCTGGCACAATTCGGGGTTGGGAGCGGCGGGTTTCTGTTTGATGAGAACGGGAATCTCAAGGTCAACCTCATGGTCCTGATCTCCGGCGAAGACCAAGCGAACAACTTGATCCAAACCAGCGGAGGCGTGGTCCGTCAAATCACCGTGACAATGGGGGCATCAGCCACTGCCAACGGGACCACCGCGGCCTTTGCTGTGCCGACTGGCATGAAGACCTTCTACGGGCAAGTGGTTGGGACAGGTTCAGTCCTGCAAACCCAAACCGTTTACGGCGATGTCGATAACGATGCGGCAAACGGAGCTGTCGTCTGCACCCTCGTTAATTCTGGGACCACCCGCGATCAATCGTTCTGCAAAACCGACGTACCGTTCTCCTACTACTACGTTGTTACCACCGCCACCTCGGGAACCTCAGCCACAGGAGCTGTCTATGTTAGCTATTAAATGGGCGATTGTACTCGTGTTGCTGGGCTGTCCGTCATGGGCTACTGCTGGATCGGGGTATGTGGCGTCCGACGCGGGAGGACCTGGATATAAATCCAGTGGGGATAAGACCGCAGACGCCCTCATCAAGACCGGCGCAGGCATGGTCCATACCGTGACGTGCGCATCGGATGCGGCAGCGACAGCCGGAACCGTGGCGATTCGTGATGCCGTGGCCGCTGGAGCGGGAACCGTCATGCAGCAGATCACCTTCGTCGCCGCCTACTTCCCGCCTGTCACGATCACTCTGGATCAGGAATTTGCGACAGGACTCTACTTCGACTTCACCACCACCGCAGATGTGGACTGTTCAGCGAGTTATAAATAAGCGAGTGATAGGAGCGACATGACGACACGATATGTAGACAATCGGCTTACGACTGGATCGAATAACGGCACTTCGGCGGCGGATGCGTATCAGTCGCTAGAGCATCTTCGGAATGGGATCTCTGGCGGTGGGGTCGATGTGGTGCAGTTTGTTGCAGGTTCAGGCCCCTACCGTGAAGTGTTTAGCTCACGGGCGACGCGATTTAAGACTGACTTATCCTTTCAGGCGTCCGATCGATCATTGAATAGCGTGGGAACAAATCTGACGACGTTCACGTTTGCGCCTGGAGACGTTGTGCAAATCTATGGGTCGCCACTCAATTCCAAGCAACTGACCATTTCCACAGTGGCGGCATCGAAGATTACATTTATTGCCACGAATACCGTGGTCGATGAAACGGCAGGGGCCTCGGTATGCGTGACGGCGATGACCGGGGGTTCAAATATCGCGGCAATGGATCTGGCGAGCAATGGCACCACTACTGCGCCGCGTCGATGGATGTTGAACGGCTGTGAGATTGATTGCGGGCGCACGATTGATACGAACTACACATGGACGGCATCGAGTGTGGCAAATGAATGGTACTTACGTCGATCCGACCTCTCAAACCCGTCGCTCCTGCAACCGTTTTGCGCCACCATCGACGGAGCCTTTGTCTGCGACTCGGCTAATGTTGGGATGCAAATGGGGACCGTTGGGGCATTGACCTCCGTGAATGTCATGGGGTGGGGCGACAACGATTCCATCGGCTACAGCACGCTCTATATCTACAGTACGTCGAATCCTTCAACGAAAACCATCCGCATTGGGCAAGTGTACGCTGGTGTGAATACGACCTGGCAGTACCATAGTCTTGAAGATGGCTATTTCACGCTTGCCAATCGAGATAGCGGGAGCAATTCAGGTAGGGGGGTAGGGATTGACAATCGGAGCACCTCACGATGGTGGGTGAAGCGATGCGTCTTGAAGCATCATGCGCTGCACGCCATTGAAACTGGAGGAACAGGAGAGACCTTCGCGGAATGCTCACTCGGATATTTTTGTGGGCATCGCTTCATGTCGCTCTCAGCGAACGGGACACTTTCGGCTAGGAACTGCCTAGATTATGGGAGTCATCTCTTTGCCGTTATCGGAGTAACGATGACCTATCAAGCGCAGATGGTCATTAGAAATTGCGTTGGGGTGTATGGGGAAGCGGGCGCGATTGATAAGAAATCTGCCGCCGCAGCTCTCGACGAATCACACAATGTCTGGTATCCACGATTCGGCGCAGCGGGCGCGGCGTTAGGATATGTCAATACGGCGAATTGGCCGACGACTCATGCCACCGATTATCCGCCAAGTGCCGCGACAACGATTGCGACGGTCGCGTCGAATGTGGCCGCTGGGGCGCTCGATCCGCAACTAACCGCCCCGTCTGACACGGCTTTTACCACGGCGAGTTTTAAGCCGCGCAATCGGACAGCCGTAGTCGCCAATGGCGATCCCTGTACTGATCTGGTCGATATTACGGGTGTGGCGCTCTATGGACGCAGCCAAAACCCAGATCGCGGCCCCTGGTTCATTGGAGGCGCACGCCCCAGGGCCGTAAGAGTATGAACGATCAATCATCCAGCGGCGATCCTGCCGCCACACGATCAGCGAGGAACTAATGCTGTTACGACTACTCTGTGCCGTGCTGATGATAGGGGTCATGGCTGGCCCTGTCCATGCTGTAACGTTGTTTAGTGACACGTTTGACAACTATGGGGACGAAGCAGCGACCGTATCGGCGTTGCAATCGAGATACGGATGCAGTTACAGCTCTCCGTCGCCATTTGCAGTCACTACGAATGAACAAGCGGTCAGTACCGCGCAAGTATTTTCTGGGCCGTTTTCAATCCGGCAACGCTATACGGGGTCACAGTATGCCAACCCTCCTCAAGGGGGAGGCTCGTGCTCCTATGATTTTCTCGGGTTTGATGGATCGCTACGGAAAGACATTTGGATCACCTGGTATCACCGATTCGACGGAAACTTTAAGACGGGAGGTGATGAATCTGACCCGCTCCTCGTCAGGTCGGTAGCCACAAAGGGACTGTACATGTACATGAAGTCCCTTTCGACCGGGCAAGAAAATGGCTGGGTCTTCCATTATTTCTATGGCGGCACGCAACTGACGCTTTCTGCACAAGGCATCAAAGACGCGAGAGGGCCTGCGTCTGGCGGTTTTCAGCCTGTGCCATATGACACTGAGAACATGTGGCACAACGTACAAGGCTATAGCCAGCCCAAGGGTCGATGGGTCTGCTATGAGGCCAATTACCGACTGAACGATCCAGGAGTTGCGAACGGGCAATATCTTCTCTACGCGCAAGACATGACCCTCGGCGGACCGTCTATGTTGCTCGCGTCCTACACCAATCGGGAATTTCTCGGGGCCACACCATCAGACCGTATGCCGTCAGATGCGCGATGGTTTCGATTTAGATTCTATCGCCAAGACGGCCTCGGAGATATGTGGTATGACAACGTGCGGGTTGATACGACCCGCGTAGGCTGCTCTGGCGCACCGCCTCCCTCTGATACGACGCCTCCCGCTCAAGTCGCAGGGCTCTCGTCGCCTTCCAAGACGGCGGGCTCCATCTCCTACACCTGGACGGCCAACACTGAATCGGACTTGCAGCAGTACACGATTCAGGGCTGCACGGGGGCCGCCTGTACGAACTTTGGGACGGTCGGCACGAGACCAGCCGGACAGAATAACTTCACCTGGACCGGCCTTGCGGCCAATACGCTCTATCGGCTGCGGGTGGCCGCGCAAGATACCTCCAATAACGTCGGTACATTCTCGTCCATTGTCGATGTGACCACGAACGCCGCGACGACCCTGCCAACCGTGACCAACTTTACGACCACGGCCACCGGCGGGACGATCACCTACACCGGCACCCCAACGGACTTCCGCATCGCCTTCGGCGGCACGAACGGCGACGGGACGTTCTGGAATAGCCAAATCATCCGTACGCTGGAGCAAGTGCTAGGTGGGGCGCTCTCCTTCAACTGGCCCGCGACGACGAACTGGGCTTGTGCCCATGCGCGTGATGCCGTGGCCGCTGAGGACCCGATTGAGTACCGTTGCAATAGCGTGACGCCTGCGGCACCGGGGGCCACACCCACCGGCACCTATCTCCGCAAGCTCTCAAGTAACCCCCGCTGGCTGACGTTGGACGGCTCCACGGCGATCTATCGCGTGGGGATCAGCGGTGGGAATAACTGCACGGCCTCGTATTGTGGTTTACAGGACATTGTTCGGTCAGACCTGAATAATCTCATCACCTCCACGACGATCATTGACACCTTCGACGGCACCGCATCGGACATCGGCACCTCTTGGACGGGAGGCTATACCAACACGGTCGCACTCACGAAAAATTCCGGCGTGGTGTATGAGAGCGTGGACCCAGGGAACGGGGTCGAGTCGCGAAACGAATTGCTCTTTGGCGATCAGTTCGCCCAAGTCACCTTAGGGACGTGGACCGGCGCGGGATTCAGTTACATGCGCCCCTATGTGCGGATGTCCGACCCTGGCGGGGCGTCCAACGGCTACGCCTGTGCGGCCATTCTGAACGGGGGCGGGCAGACCTCCCGCATTGAACGGGTCGCGAACGATGTCTCCACGGTGCTCACGTCAGAGAATGCGATCACATGGGCCACGGGGAACATCGTCCGCTGCCGAGCCATTGGCGACACGATATACCTGGACCGCTCAACGGACAGCGGGGCGACCTGGGTCAATTTGCTCAGTGCGACCGATGCTACCTACCAGACCGGCCGTGTGGGCCTGATGATGAACACCCAAACGACCGCCTCCAACGGATCAGCCACCGAGTTTCGGGCAGGCCCGATTGTAGCCGACTATGTGACCATGCTGGATGATGTGGTCGCAGAGGGAGGCAACTGGGTCCGGTACTGGACGCTGGAGCAAACCAACTGGTGCTCCGATGCAACATGTGCCGCCAGTGATTACCTCCACCTGCCCTTTACACAGCTCCCCTGGCAGTGGACGGGCACCACGCGCACCGATACCTCGACGGGAACCAACATTGTCGTCGGCGTGTACGACCTGGCTGACCTCAATCAGTCCTTCTTCGACCGTGTGAGCCAGCGGATTGACGCGGCACTCGCTCGAGGCATCACGCCCATCATCACCATGTTCAGCGGCGGGCATCTCATGTACGGCCTGCCGACCTCGTGGAATGCAGGGTTCTCCCATCCGTTCTACAGCGGGAACAACATCAACGGGATCTCGTGCGATACGAATGCGAACGAGGCCTGTGAAGAAGCTCATAGCCTTGCAGACGTGAACATCACCAACGCGCAGAAAGCCTATATCAATCGCCTGGTGCAGACCGTCGGCAACCGGGCCGTCATCCTAGAAGTCAGCAACGAGGACCAGACCGACTCCACCGACTGGCAGAACATGGTGATGGAGCAGGTGCGCACGGCGGAAACACTCTACGGCACCGATCCACATATCATCTTCCAAAGCGGGTGGGGGAATACGACGAACTACCCTGC
>Ga0208245_1000732_pt1 | contig 24337 bp, 49 predicted proteins | sample RifOxyC1_FD_184035 | JGI IMG/M metagenome (GOLD analysis project Ga0208245, IMG submission 184035) | Soil microbial communities from Rifle, Colorado - Rifle Oxygen_injection C1 (SPAdes) | ecosystem: Environmental > Terrestrial > Deep subsurface > Rock core/Sediment | place: Rifle, Colorado... | reverse complement strand
CCTTGGACCGGCGCGCGGACTTCTACATCGACTTCGAGCGCGGGGTCCACCGCTGGGGCGGGCTCCTCCAGCAGATGATCATGGAGGGGCGCGTCCTGGTGCGCGAGGACGGGACCGCCCAGCACAAGGCCGTCGACCGCGAGACCGGCGAGGCCGAGACCGTGGAGTTCAAGACCACGAGTGAGTGGCTCGAGTGGGCGGCCCAGCATCCGGAGGCCGTGGCGTGAGGGAGCCGCTCGAGGGCTTCAGCTTCCGGAAGGTCGAGGAGTCGGCGCGCGCCGTCCAGGAGGCGGCCGACCGCGCTGGCCTGTGCGGCCCGCAGTGCGGCCTCGAGACCGTGGCGGACGCGGTCGCGGACGGCTGGCGGACTATCACTCTCTACTGCGGAGACCACGGGCTCAAGTCGGTCAAGTTCGCGGTACGCCGATGACGCCCGAGCAGGTGGACCTCGTCGTCGGGTTGATCGCGCTGGTGCTCGTCGGTATCTTTTTCGTCGCCCTCGTACGGCTGTTTCTCGGGCGATGAAACCTGAGCGCCTTGCGGACCTCTGCCGGACCGCGGAGCAGGGGAGGCCGGACGTCGCCGCCCAGGCCGCGATCGGGGAGTGCGACGACCAGGATGCGGAGGTGCTTGAGGCAGTCATGCGGTATTCGGCTCTGCCGGATGCCGAACTCGTCGATTTTGAGGAGCGCGCGGGAAGCTGCTGGTTGGTCCGCGTGCCGCGTGTCGGGGAGTTTTGGCTCGCGCCCCTCTCGGCCTGGAGTCAGCTCCCGGCCGGCGCGGTGGTGGTGAGCCCTCGGGGGCTCAAGGCTTTGGGTACGGCGCTCGTGCGGGCTCTTGGGGTGAGAGAGGAGGCCGGGAGATGAGGGTGATGAGTTCGGCGTGCCTGCTGTGTGACGCGCACGTCCCGACGGGTGAGCAGTATGTGGTTCTGTTGGCGGATGTAAATGGCGACGGGGGCGTGAGTGGCGCCCGCGATCTTGGCGTGCTTTGCCTTGACCGAGACCTCTGCGCGACGCGCGCTGTGACCCGCGCGCGGTCCTTGGCCCCGGTGCGGACCGGGTGGCAGAACGCCCTCCGGGACGTACTCGGCGGGGTGATTCGTGATGCCCCGCGGTGTCGGCACTGCGGCTGCGCGCCCTGCCAGGGGATCAACACCGGGTGCCGACCGCGGCACTGCGTCACGGGAGTGGCGTTCGAGTGAGCCTCGACACCCGCGGCTGGCCGCGCGTGACGCGCATCATCCGGGCGGTGGGGCTGGGCCCGGACTTCGGCAACGTCCCGATCAACGTCCTGGCGGCCGCCCAGCTCCGGGGCCGCCAGGCCCACGAGGCGGTCGCTGCGCTCGCGGAGGGGCGGGACGAATCTGTATCACCGCGTGTCGCCCCGTATCTTGAGGCGTTCCGGAAGTTCCTCGCGGACTCCGGGTGCCGGGTCGTGGCCGCGGAGGTGGAGGTCGCGCACCCGCTCTGGCGGTACGCCGGCCGGCTCGACCTGCTGGCGTGGCTCCGGGGCCGCCGCGCGATCCTGGACGTCAAGACCGGGGCCTCGGAGGGCGCGGACTATCAGGTCGCCGGCTACGTCGATGCCTGGAACGTCCAGCACCCGACCGAGAGGGTGGAGGTCGGAGGAGTCATCGAGGTGAGGGAGGATAAAACATATCGTTACAGAGAGGTCAACTTGCCGAGGGCCCTGAACGTGTGGCGCGCCGCGCTGGTGGTGCACGGCGCGATCACCGGGAGGTAGCGAAGATGGCGGAGACGCAGCAGCTCGCGGTACCGGCGGAGTCTGGGAAACTGGTCGCTCAGGGGCAGGAGTTGATCGCCTCGGCGCGGTCGCTCGAGGTCCTGGATGCGGCGGGGTTCGAGTTCGCGGCGGCGGTCGCGCAGCGCCTGCGGGGGGCGCTCGCGCGCGCGAAGGAGGTCCTCGACCCGTTCGTCCGGACGGCGGACCAGGCCCACAAGGCGGCGGTCGCGCACCGCGCGGCCGTGCTGGCGCCCTACCAGGAGGCGCAGCGGATCGTCGACCAGAAGGCCGAGGCCTGGGAGCGCGAGCAGCGCCGGATCGCGGACGAGGCTGCCGCCGCTGCGCGCCGCGAGCAGGAGCGCCTGGAGCGCGAGGCCCGAGAACGGGCGGAAGCCGAGCAGCGGCGCCTGCTCGCCGAAGCTGAGACGCGACGCCTCGAGGAGGCGGCGGCGCTCGAGGCGGCGGGCGACCGCGAGGGCGCGGAGCGGCTGATCGAGGAGCCGGTCGAGGCGCCGGTCGTGGCGCCCGAGCCTGTGTTCGTCGCGACTCCGCCGGCCGCCGCCCAACCGCCCCACGTGAGCGGGTACGGGTTCCGGGAGGAGTGGGATGTGGTGGTCGAGGACCCGGCGTTGGTGCCCGCGGAATATCTGATTCCGGACGAGGCCAAGATCCGGCGTGTGGTGCGCGCGATGCGCGGGAACATTAAGATCCCAGGGGTCAAGATCACGCCCCGGCGCGTGGCGGCCGGCAGGGCGCGGTGATCCTTAGTAGCGACGACGTGAACCTCATGCTCGTCCTCGCCGATGTCCGGTACGTCGAAGCCGTGATCCAGAGGTGGGCGTAATGATCGTCGTCGGACTGGGGTACCGGATGCGGGTCGGGAAGGATTCCGTCGCCGATATGCTAGTGCGGCGTTACGGATTCGTGCGACGGGGGTTTGCCGACGCGCTCAAGGATGAGGTGTTGGATCGCCTGCCCCGGACGCTTGGCGCGTACCTCGATCTTGCGGGGCTGGAAGATACGGTGGGCCTCCGCCGCTCGCTCGTGTACGTGCTCAAGCCACCTCTCGTCCGCGCTCTGCTCCAAGAGTACGGGACCGAGGTGCGGCGGACCGACGATCCCCGGTACTGGGTTAAGAAGGTCGCCGGGTGGGTAGAGGATTGTCGACCGCAGCGGCTCGTGGTGCCGGACGTGAGGTTCCGGAACGAGATAGAGTTCGTGCGGGCCCTGGGGGGCCGGTACGTGCGGGTCGACAGGCCCGGGGTGGAGCTGGCGGCGCTCGACACCCACGCCTCAGAGTCTGAACTCGATGGGGTCGAGCCCGACTACGTGGTCCGCAACGACGGCACGCTCGAGGACCTCGAGCGGCGGGTCGAGGCGATGGCGCGGGAACTGTTCGGCCTGAGGGCGAATCTGTGAGCGGCCCTGCCCCGATCCAGGACGATTTTCTTGACCCGGGCCGCCCCCGGCTCACGGGTTCCATCCTGACTGACCGCTTCACGGTTCCACCTTTCAGCGTTCTGGATGCTCGGCAGGGGTATTGGCGGGCTCGGAAGGCTGAGTGGCGGGCGTTTGGGGTTCGGGGCGAGGAAGGGCGGCGAGAAGACCTTTTGGGTGGTGGTATAAATAGTATTATGTCCCGAGGTGGGGGACTAAAGTACGACCGGAAAAACGCTACAGCAACCAGCGTTTTCGATCCTGTTCTTTGCGAATTGATTTACCGCTGGTTTTGTCCCCCGGAGGGTTCTGTCCTCGACCCCTTCGCCGGGGAATCGACGAAAGGAATCGTTGCTGCGGCGCTGCGTCTTCGGTACGTGGGGGTGGAGCTTCGGCCCGAACAGGTGGCGGCGAACGAGGAACGGGTGCGCGAGATCGGGCCTGTTCTCGATCCAAGGCCGGCATGGACCGTCGGGGACTCGTCGAAGTTGGGAGAGATCGTCCCGATGGGGCTATCGTTCGATCTCGTTTTCACCTCTCCGCCTTACTACGATCTTGAGGTCTATAGCAAGCGCAGGGACGATGGGTCTGCGATGCCAACGTACGAAGATTTCATGGCATGGTATCTCACGGTGTTCCGGCAGGCGGCTGAACGGTTACTGGAGGGAAGGTTCTTAGTTATCAAGGTCGGGGAGATCCGCGACGAGCGCGGGGCCCAGCGAGGTTTCGTGGCCGATAACATTAAGTTGTTTCAGTCCCTCGGATTTCACCTTTATAACGAGGCGGTATACGTGACGCCACTCGGGAGCGTTCCGGTTAGGGCGTCGAGGCATTTTCCGCGGAGGCTGAAATTAGAGCGGGCTCACCAGGCCGTCTTGGTGTTCTATAAGGGGGATCCTCGGCGTGCGCCGGCTTTCGCTCGGTAAGGATGTCCGCTCTCATCACATTCGGCGTTACATGCAGGAGGCCGGGTACCGAAGGGCGGTGTGCTTCTCGTGCGGGAACGCGGCTGACGCCCTCCGGAGGGCGGGGGTCGATGTCCTCGAGGTGGGGCCGCGCGGGCGTCTCCTGGCGGGCGGGTGGTGGACGGTCGGCGAGATCCGGAGGGCGTGGCCCGAGCACTTCGACGCGACGAGTGGCCATCTGCCGGTCTCCCTGATGTCGGCGATCGGAGCTGAGTTCCGTTCCGTGCTGGGGGAGTTCGGGGATGAGGAGTTGGTGGTGCCGTGCGGGTCCGGCGAGACGCTCGTGTGCCTAGCGCTCGCGTATGCTGGCGAGGCGACGTTCGTGGCCGAATACGACTGCTCGAGGCCCGAGACCATGTACGACCCCGAAGCCCCGCTCGTGCCGCTTGTCCGGGCCCTGGCGGGCGAGGTCCGGGTCCTGCGGTAGTGGCCGATCTCGTGCTTGACCACCAGGCTGAGGGGCTATAATGTGGGCGTGCGCATGAGGCTCCCCCGTGTCGTGAACCTCGGCGGTGGCTACAGGGTGGGGGTCGTACTCGCGCCGCAGCGCATGATCCAGGAAGTCGCGGAGGAGAGTAACCTCCTGCTGAGCGGGCACTTCGACAACTCGGTGGATCGAGCGCCGTCCGGGCCCGCCGGGACGATCTACGTGCTGAGCAGTCTGCCGGTCCAGAAGAAGCGCGAGACCTACTGGGCTGGCCTCCAGCACGCGGTCCTAGATGTGACGGACTGGGATCGGGAGCACGGCGCGGCGTCCGGCCAGCTCCCGCGGGCACTCGACCTCGGGCTCGGGCACAGGGTCCGGGTCTTTGTTTCGTCGGCCTCTGCGCTGCGGGAGTTCCTGGACGACGACGAGGCGGAGGCGCGGGGCGCGTGCGACGTCTTCTCGGACGACGTACCGCGCGGGTACTCGGCCGTCGTTCACGTCCTGCGGAGTCAGCCCAGCGTTTCGCGCTGGGATACCTACTGGCACGAGATCCAGCACGTCGTGGCCAGTCTCTCGGCCTGGGATCGCGAGCACCCGGTGGTCGTGTGACGGACTCCTACATCGTCACCTACACGGGTCGGCGGTTTCCGTATGGGGGTGAGATCCCGGACTCGGCTATCAGTCTAACTGACATCGCTTTGGCGCTCTCACGCATCTGCCGGTTCGGGGGCCATATCGAGTCCCTCTACACGGTTGCTCAGCACTCAGTCCTGGTGTCGCGGTGGTGCAACCCGAAGCACGCGCTGGATGGACTCCTGCATGACGCTGCCGAAGCGTACGTCGGGGACCTTGTGGCGCCTCTCAAGCACACCGACGCTGCGGCCGGTCTCCGGGAACTCGAGGTGAGGATCCACGCCGCGATCGCCCGAAAGTTTGGGGTATATCCCGTCCTCCCGATGGATGTCGTGTTGGCGGACCGTGCCGTCTATGCTGCTGAGGTACGGAATCTCTTCCCGTCATACCAGCGGGTGGAGCGCCTCCGGTGGGGAGGGCCCGAGCCCATCCCTGAGATCATCGTTCCGATATCGCCCGAGGCTGCCCGTGCGGCTTTCCTCTTGAGGTTCGTGGAGTTGATGGGCCATAGGGTGGAGAGGGAGCGCTGAGGTGTCGCGTACGGGCTGGAAGCAGGTCGAGCGCGGCGCCGCGGCCCTGGTCGGGGCTCGCCGGCACTGGGCCAACTCCGGGGAGCGGGTCGACGCGGACTCCCCGCTGTTCGCCCAGCAGGTCAAGAACCCCAAGGAGATGTCGCTCGCCGAGCTCGAGCGGCTGGTCGAGGAGATGACCCTCCTGGGGATTGACTCTGGGCGGATCCCGATGGTGGTGGTGAAGCGGAGCGCCGGGCGCCCGACCCCCGTGCTGGTCGTGCTGCCGGCCGAGGCGTGGCGGCTCGTGCGCCTGCTAGCAGGGCTGGACAAACCCGACCTCACGGCAGCCGACGGTGAGGCGATTGCCGCCCGCTACGCGAAGCTGAGCTTCGGCGGGCTTGTGCGGGACTGCTTGCACGAACTCCCGGGCGCTAGGCGGCGGGTCGCGGCGTACGTCGAGAAGTCCAAGCGGAGGGGCGAGCGATGAAGGTTGCCGAACCAAGTCTCGTGCCGCTCACCGTGACGATCACCGACGCCTCGGGCGCGTCCCGCACCCTGTCGGTCGACGAGTTCCGGCGCGAGCGCGGGGTCCAGCAGTGCCGGAAGTGCGACCAGTGGGTCTCGAAGTCCGCACACAGATGCCGCCGAGTCTTCACGCCGTGGTCCATCCGGGCGGGGGTTTCGCCCCGCATCTCCCCTACAAACCCATCTCAGAGCTTTCGGCCGCTCGACGGGGACGACTAGGGTGAGGATCGCGATCACCGGAGCGACCGGGAGCCTGGGGGGCGCGCTGCTCGCGGCGCTGGAGGAGCGCGGGGGCGCCTCGCGCATCGTGGCGGTGTCGCGTGACGAGGTGAAGTCCGGGGACCTCGACGAGCGGTGGGGCGCGCGCCTCCCGCAGCTCCGGTGCCAGCTCGGGGACGTCCGGGACGCCGAGCGCATGGAGGAGCTGTTCCGCGGGTGCGACGTCGTGCTGCACGCCGCAGCCCTGAAGCGCGTCGGGCATAGCGTCTACAGCCCGGGCGAGGTCCTCAAGACGAACGTGCTCGGTACGATGGCGGTCGTGCGGGCCGCGACGGTGGCGGGGGTCGGGCGCGTCGTGGTGGTGTCTTCCGACAAGGCCGTGGAGCCGACCAACCTCTACGGGGTCAGCAAGGCGGCGGCCGAGACGTACGCCGTCCAGGCCAACAGCTACTCGCTCCCGCGCGGGACGCGGGTGTCGTGCGTGCGGTACGGGAACGTGCTGGGCTCCCGCGGGTCCGTGCCGCACGTCTGGCGCGCGCAGCTCGCGCGGGGCGAGGCCCCGACCGTGACGGACTGGCGGATGACGCGGTTCATCGTCGAGCTTCGGGACGCGGCGGCCTTCGTGCTGGGGGCACTCGACGCGATGGAGGGGGGCGAGGTCTTCGTCCCGCTCCTGCCGGCCGCGCGGCTCCGCGTTCTGCTCCTGGCCGTGACGCGGGAGTGGGTGGGCCGCGGAGAGACGAGGGGCGTGCCGCAGCGGGCCGTAGTGACGGGCCTGCGGCCCGGTGGCGAGAAGCTCCATGAGTCGTTGCTCTCGCGCGAGGAGCCGGGACGCGCGTGGCTCGACTCCGGGCGCGGGCGCGTCGTGGTGCTCCCGACCCACCACTCGTGGCGCGCCGTGTACGACACGGCCGGGCTCGACCCCGTCGGGCAGGCGTACACGAGCGATGCCCCCGTCGGGTGGCTGGGGGAGGACGAACTGGTCGAGATGCTCGGGAGGGTGCCGTGAGGTGCCCCGCGTGCTTGCGCCCCCTCCCGCTGACGAGGGTGGAGTTTCGCCGGTTGCCGTGGTGGCGCCGGCTTCTCGCTTACCTTCGGGGGGAGTGAAAAAGATGGCCGTCGAGGGATACAGCCCGAAGCAGACGGAACAGGCGTGGCTCGAGGTCGACGCCGGGTGGGTGGCGGGCCTCTGGGGCCTGCGGGCGACCGGCGAGGTGAAGTGCGTGCTGGGCAAGATCCACGTCGGGGTCTTGGCGCCCGGCGCGCAGCGGGGCGCCGTGCTGGTCGGGGAGCTCGCACACGCGGTGGTCCCGACGCGCGTCCGCCCGAAGGTGCCGGGCGAGGGTGTGCCTGCGCCGCCGCAGGGGGACTCGTGACCCAGGTCTCGCTCCGCGCCATCCTCCTGGGGGGCGGCGTCATGGTCGTGGACGACCGGGAGTGGGCCGGCGAGATCCTCGAGCATGGCTGCGGCGGCCCGAGAGTGATCCTCATGTGGCTCCAGCGCGACGGCCTCAAGCTCTACGTCCCGGAGCGGGACGGGCGTATTCCTCGGGCGCTGGAGCTTGCGGCCGCGGTGGTCTGCGGCCTCTGCGGCCAGCGCGTCCCCCACCACACCAACAGCGCGACGTCGATTGGGGGCGCGGACCGACACCTCGTGCGGGACCTCCACGCCGTCGAGGACACGGGCGGGGTGGGGCTGGCGGAGTGCGTGGCGTCGGACATCTGGGCCGCGCGCGATAAGTGGGGCGTGGAGGAGGGCTCATGGAACTGATCCCAGGCGGCGCCCAGACGATCTCGAAGTTCCCCTCGCAGTTCCCGGGCGCCTACCCGCGGAGCTTGATCCGCGGCGCCGGGGCGCATGTCCAGGCCGAGGACGGGACCTGGTACACGGACTGGATCTGCTCGCTCGGGGCTCTCTCGCTCGGGTACGGGGACGAGCTGGTGGACGAGTGCGTCCGGCAGCAGGTCGCGTGTGGCCCGATCTTCTCGCTCCCCTCGCGGGGCCTCGAGGAGCGGGTCGCGCAGCAGCTCGTCGACCTGGTGCCGTGCGCGGAGTCGGTGCGGTACCTCAAGACTGGGAGCGAGGCCACCGAGGCGGCGGTCCGGGTAGCGCGCGCCGCGACGAGGAATCCGCGCAGCGGAAGCGAGCGGTTTTTCATCGCGAGTGCGGGCTATCACGGATGGCATTCGCAATGGGCTGCCCTGCGCCCGGAGCATCCCGGCGTACCGTGGTGCTACGAAACAGCGATCGGGGAATTCCGGTACAACGACCTCGCGTCACTCGACACGTTGATCGCGGGCGAGCTGGAGGGCGACAACGTCGCCGCGATCATCCTCGAGCCAACGCTGATCGCGGAGCCGGAGCCCGGGTTCCTGGAGGGCGTGCGGGAGCGCGCGACCCGGATCGGGGCTGTCCTGATTTTCGACGAGATGATCACAGGGTTTCGCTGGCACCGCGGCGGGTACCAGGCGCTTAGCGGCGTCACGCCAGACCTCGCGACGTTCGGGAAGGCGATGGGGAACGGGTACCCGATCGCCGCGCTCGTGGGGCGTGGGGACTTCATGCGGCACGCGCGACTCGCGAGCGGGACATTCAACGGCGACTGCGTGGGGCTCGTGGCCGCGGGCGCGACGATCGATCATTACCTGGCCGAGGACGTGTGCGGCCACATGGCGCGGTTGGGCCGGGCGGTCATCGATGGATACAACCGCCTGGCCGAGCGGTACGGGCTTTCGGGCGTGACGCGGGCGGTCGGCCAGGCCCCGCACCCGAAGATCGAGTGGGACGAGGTCGGGACTAGTGAGCCGAGCGACGCGCCGGGCGCCTACGAGGCCCCGCGCCAGTACCCAGCGCGCCTGCGGGCGTCGCTCTTCTACCAGGAAGTCTGCCGGCGCGGCCACCTTCTGCACCCGAACGGGAACAATGTGATGCTCGCGCACTCGCGCGAGCACACGGAGTCGCTACTCGAGGCGTGTGCCGCCGCGATGGAGGTCGTGGCGAACGCCGCAGACCCCCGCGCCCTGATCAAAGGCGACCCGATCTCGCCCGAGCCAGTTTGGCGGGTGGCGCAATGACTCTCACAGGAGGGGCAGATGGCTGAGTTCGACCAGGAGGCGTTCTGCAGACAGACCCAGGCGGCGCAGCAGGCGCTCGAGCATCTGGCGCCCGTCGTGGGGCGCTACATGGCGTTGCTCGTCGAGGCCGGGCTGACGAGGTCCGAGGCTCTGTTGCTGGTGTCTGCGCTACAGCAGGCGTTTCTGGCCAATCAGGCCGCGCAGCGGGTCGAGGGGAGGAGCGAGTGAGGACGTTCGTCATCGCGGAGGTGGCCGCCACGCACGGCGGCTCTCTCTACGCAGCGCTCAAGCTCGTGGGCCTTGCGCGCGAGGTCGGGGCCGACGCCGTGAAATTCCAATGGCTCTCGGACCCCGAGCGTCTGGTCGAGCGCCGCCGCGCGCCCGAGTACCGGGAGCAGTACCGGCGGCTCGCGTTCCCCCGCGGGTGGTTCTCCGCCTTGAAGGAGCGCGCTGAGGTCGAGGGCGTCGAGTTCATGTGCACGGCCTACCTGCCGGAGGACGTGCATGTCGTGGCCCAGCACGTCAGCCGGTTCAAGGTCTCGAGCTTCGAGGCGCTGGACCGGCACTTCGTGCTCTTGCACGCCGAGTACCGGAAGCCCTTACTCGTGAGCGCCGGGATGGGGGCCGTCTCGGCCGGGCTTTTTGGCGTACTCCAACATTACTTTCGGGTATACATGCCCGAGACGCCGGACGTCAGCGTCTTGCACTGCGTGAGCGCGTACCCGTGTCCGGAGGGTGAGATCCGCCTCGCGCGGCTGCGCCACGACTTTACTACGATGATTCCCTTCCAGTACGCCGGCCTCTCGGACCACACGCGGCACCCCTGGACCGGCGCGCTCGCGGTCGCGGTCGGGGCCCGGATCGTGGAGTTCCACCTCCGGTCTTGGGAGACCGACGAGACGGACCCCGACCGCGAGGTGGCGCGCGATCCCCTCGCGGCGCTGGAGTACGTGCGGAACATCCGGACCGCGGAGTCGATGCTCGGGCCGGAGGGCGAGTCCGGGTGGCTGCTCTCACCCGCGGAGGAGCCGATGCTCCGGTACCGGACCGGCGTAGCGTGACGGACCCGGCCCTGCGGGCCGCGCCCCTGGCGCCGTGGCTGGCGGGGGCGTGGGACGAGTACGTGCTCCAGCACCCTGCGGGGTGGTTCTGGCACACGACGGGGTGGCTGGCGTACCAGCGCGCCTACGCGCCATGCCGGGACCTCTCGTTCGCGGTCGTCGACGACGCGCACCGCGTCGCGGCTGTCGCCCCGCTTCTGCTCCCGGACCGGACGCCGGGTGAGTGCTCGTACGTCGGCGGCCCCCTGCCCGTGCCGCTCGCCGACGACCAGGAGGCGGCCGACCTCGTCGAAGCGGAGGTCGAGCGCCGTGCGGCAGCCGCCGGCGCGCGGGGCGCGCGGATGGCGGGGCACCCGTTCGGCCGCCCGCCGGTGTCCCCGTACTGGGGGGAGCTCTTCCGGCCGTCTGGCGTGGCGCACCGGGTCGTGGACCTCTGCGACCTCAGGTGGTCGGAGGTCCGGAGTTCGTACCGCTCCCTGATCCACCGAGCCGGCCGCGAGTACGCGATCTCGTTCCACTCCGGGACCGGCTCCGGGGCCGAGGTCGCGTTCGTGCGGTACCAGTCCCTCCACCGGCGCCTCTACGGGGGGCGCCCGGACGAGACGTACCGGCTCCAGCGCCACTGGCTCGAGGCGGGACTCGCGGCCGTGGCGCTCGCCGAGACGGGGGACGTCACGTGGGGGGCGGCGTACTGGTTCGTCTACAAGGGCGGCGCCTACTACGGGAGCGGCGCCTACGCGGCGCGGGACGTCTCGCACGCTGTCGTGTGGCGCTCGCTCCTCGCGCTCGGCGCCCGCGGGGTGCGGGCCGCGAGCCTCGGGTGGCGCGGGACCGCCGCGACTGACAAGGAGCGGGCGATCGAGTTCTTCAAGTCGGGGTTCGGGGGCCGGGATGTCGAGGTCCCGATGTTCGGGGTGCGGTGGTGAGGGCCGCGGCCGTCGTCCAGGCGCGGGTTGGGTCGAGCCGCCTGCCGGGCAAGATCCTGGAGCGCGTGGGGCAGCGCACGATCCTGGCGCACGTCCTGACGCTCGCTCGTCGGGTGCCGGGCGTCGACGCCGTGGCGGTCACCACGACTCCCGACCCGGCTGACGACGCGGTGCTGAGCGTGTGCTACCGGATGGGGGTCCCGTGGACGCGCGGCCAGGCGGACCTCTCAGGGCGCCCGGGGCGCCGGGACGTGCTGGCCGGGTACCTGGCGGCCGCCGACGCGCTTGGGCTCGCGGACGACGACGTCGTCCTGCGGCTGACGAGCGACTGCCCGCTCCTCGACCCCGAGGTGGCGGGCCTGGTGGCGCTGGAGTGCCACCGCGCGCGTGAGGCCTTCGAGGTCCGTGACGCCTACGCCTCGAACGTCCATCCGCCGACCTTTTACGATGGATGCGACGCGGAAGCCTTCACGGTCGGGCTCCTGCGGGCCGCGGCGCGCCACGCGGGGCCGGACCAGCGCGAGCACGTCACGACCTGGATGTGGTGCGACCCCCGCGTCACGGGCGTGGCGCGCTCGAACGTCTCGTGCCCGAATGGCGAGGACCACTCTGCCGTCAAGCTGAGCGTCGACGAGCCGCGGGACCTTGAGCGCGTGCGGCGGGTGTACGCTCGCCTCCGGGGCGTCGAGCGCCCGACGTGGCGCGACGTCCTGGCGGCGTATCGCGAGGCGTATCCGGGTATCGCTGAGGCGCGGGCTCTGGAGGTCTATGGCGCTGGGGCGGGCGCCCTTGCGGCGGCGCGCACCGCCTTCGTGGCGGGCGTCTGGAGCGCAGTCGCGGCGCCTTGCCCGTACTCGGACCCAGCCCTCGCGGCGGCGTGGCGCCTCGGGCTCGAGGACGCGGTGATGCAGGGTTACCGCTCCACCGGGCTATAATGCACTGATGGGTAAGCGGGGGAAGAAGCCGGGAGTTCCGGGGCCGAATGGCGCGCGTCGGCGGCGCTTGATGCGCTTGCGGTTCGTGGAACAGTACGTGGGCGGGGGCCCGGGGGTGGCGGGGAACGCCACGCAGTCGGCGCTGCGAGCAGGCCTCGCGACGACGCGAGCGAGCGCGTCCGTCCATGGCCACTACATGCTGAAGGACCCCAAGACTCAGGAATTGATCGAGCGGCACTCCTGCGATACGGAGTGCGGCATCGAACGCGCGGCCCGGGAGTTGAGCCGCATCGGGACCCTCACGGCCCAGCAGATCGACGAGGTCGTGCGGGCGGTGGCCGAGGGGCGGGTCGACGAACTGGACCCCGCCACGCAGGCGATTGTCGCCGGCATGAAGGTCACCCAGACTATCGTCGGTGGTGGGAAATCCTCAAGGCGGGTCATCGAGCACGTCGAGGTGAAGGCGTGGGACAAGATCGCGGCACTCGGCCTCTTGGCCAAGATCCGGGGGTGGCTGGCGCCAGTTCGGGCCGAGGTCTCGGGCCCGGGCGGCGGGCCGCTCGTCATCCTGCCGGCGTCTCCGCACCGCGTCGTGGCGGCCGAGGCAGAGAGGCCCGCCGAGATCGCGGACGGTGAAGCGGAACCTTAGCCTCCGGGACCTATCGCCGCGGAAGAAGGGCGAATGCCGGTGGTGCGGCAAGCCCGTTGGCGGGAGGCGCCGGTCGTGGTGCTCGCAGGCGTGCGTGGACCAGTATCTCGTGCGCTCCGACCCGGCGACCGCGCGTCGACTGGTGTACGGGCGGGATCGCGGCGTGTGCGCGCTCTGCGGGCTCGATACCGTGAGGCTCGCGGCTGTCGCGGGGGCGGAACTTCGGCGAGTCAAGGCCCTCGCGGCTGACTCGCGCCGTGACTGGCCTCAGCCTCTTCGAGATCTATGGCGCGTTCTCGTCCTTCTGGACGGTCACCCCTACGAGGTGCCGGTGAGCTGGGGGTGGCGCGGCCCCCATCGGATCAGCGCGGCCCGACTCTGGCAGGCCGACCACGTCGTGCCGGTCGCCGAGGGCGGTGGCGCGTGCGGGCTCGAGAACCTCCGGACGCTCTGCGTCTGGTGCCACTCGCGCGAGACGGGCGCGCTGCGGCGCCGCCTGAACGCCGCGAGACGGCCCGGTGGCTGACCCGATCCGGCCCCAGCCCGGCCCGCAGCAGACCGCGCTCACGTCCCCGGCCGACGTGGTGGTGTTCGGCGGCGCCGCTGGTGGAGGAAAGACGTTCTCGCTCTTGCTCAAGCCACTCCAGTTCGTCGACATCCCGACGTTCTCGGTCGTCATCTTCCGGCGCGAGTCGCCCGAGATCACGAACCCTGGCGGCTTGTGGGACGAGTCCTCGCGCATCTACCTCGGCCTCGGCGCGTCCCCGAACCGCCAGCTCCTGGAGTGGAGGTTCCCGTCCGGCGCGCGCGTGAAGTTCGCCCACATGCAGTACGAGGACGACAAGCTCGCGTGGAATGGCTCGCAGATCCCGCTGGTCGGGTTCGACCAGCTCGAGTCGTTCACGGCCGGGCAGTTCTGGTACATGCTCTCGCGCAACCGCGACCCGAGCGGGCGGGTGCGGTCGCACGTGTTCGGGACCTGCAACCCGGTCCCCGCCGACGACGCGGTCGGGGGCTGGCTCCGGGAGCTGATTTCGTGGTGGATCGACCCCGGGACCGGCCTCGCGCTCGAGGCCAGGGCCGGCGCCGTGCGGTGGCTGGCGCGCGCCCAGGACGGGGATGCTGTCGAGTGGTACGACTCTGCCGCGGCCGCGGCGCGCTCAGGCGCGCAGCCGAAGAGCTTCACCTTCATCCCGTCGTGCCTCGCGGACAACCCGATCTTCGAGCGCGCGGACCCCGGCTACCGCGCGAACCTGATGCTGCTGCCGCTCGTCGAGCGCGAGCGCCTGCTGGGCGGGAACTGGAACGTCCGCCCCACGGCCGGGAAGGTGTTCAACCGGGCGTGGTTCCCGGTCGTGGACGCGGCCCCCGCCGAGGCGCGGCGCGTCCGGTACTGGGACAAGGCGTCGACGGAGGGCGCGGGCGACTACAGCGCGGGGGTCCGGATGGCGCGCGCCGGCGGGGTCTACTACGTCGAGGACGTGGTGCGGGACCGCTGGTCGGCCCTGAACCGGAACCGTGTGATGCGGCAGGTCGCGGAGGCCGACGGCCCGGAGGTCGAGGTCTGGGTCGAGCAGGAGGGGAATAGCGGGGGCAAGGAGTCGGCCGAGATCACGGTCATGGAACTCGCGGGCTACAGCGTCCGGGCGGACCGCGTGAGCGGCGCCGGCAGCAAGCTCGTGCGTGCCGGCCCGCTCTCCGCTCAGGCGGAGGCCGGGAACGTCAGGCTCGTGCGGGCGGAATGGAATGAGGAGTACCTGCGGGAGCTCCACGGCTTTCCGGACGGGCGCCACGACGACCAGGTCGACGCCAGCAGCGGGGCGTTCGCCAAGCTGGCGCTCGACGGCCCCACGGAGGTGGGGGTCCTGGGCCAGCCGGCGGGCCCCAGGAGAGTCATCCTGCGGTTGTAGGATATACAGGATAGGCGCGGCGTGACCTAGCTGAAGCGCGGAGGGGGGTGGGTGGTACGAGCGCCCAGAGTAGTCTTCCCTCTAGTGAGTGGCCGAAGCGCAGCGCGACAGGCGGGACCCGGGAGTTGGGCTAGGCGGGTCCAGCCGAGAAGTCGCGGAGGGAGAAATGGGAGAAATGGACGACCTCGAGGAAGCGCGGAAGATCTTGAGCCTGCTGCCTTCCAGCCCGGAGGTCAGGAGCGCCCTTGCTCTGGAGGCCGTGGGGTTGGCGCTGGTGGAGGTCGCGAGGCAGATGGGGAAGATGGCGCGGGTGCTCGAGGTGTTGATCGACATCGAGAGGACGCAGTGAGGGCCCTGGGCCGCGCGCTCGCGGTCGTTACGGTTGGGCTCCTGGCGTTCTACCTCGCGACGCTGGCGGACTCGCTGTGGCTCCGGGACCGGGCCGGCCTCGCGCTGGGGGTGGAGTGATGGAGGGAGCACAGGCGCGGTTTGGGTATTCGACCGAGGAGAGCGCGCGCGGCGAGAATCTGCGCGTCGTGGCGGTGTCGCGCGTCGAGGGCGCGAAGCGGGTCGACCTCGAGTCCGTCGCGGACCTCCGGCCCGGGGACCGGTTCCTCCTGACGGTCGAGGGGGTGTACTGATGAAGATTTCGATCTCGCATCGCTTCTCCGGTGCTGTGCTCTGCGCTGTCGAGGCGGCGTCCTGGCGTCTCGCGCTAGAGATTGCAGTCAAGCAGCGTGCGGATCTCGGGGGCGCCTACCTCCGGGACGCCGACCTCCGGGGCGCCGACCTCCGGGGCGCCGACCTCGGGGGCGCCGACCTCCGGGGCGCCGACCTCCGGGACGCCGACCTCCGGGGCGCCAACCTCCGGGGCGCCCACCTCCGGGGCGCCGACCTCCGGGGCGCCGACCTCCGGGGCGCCGACCTCCGGGACGCCGACCTCGGGGGCGCCCACCTCCGGGGCGCCGACCTCCGGGACGCCGACCTCGGGGGCGCCCACCTCCGGGGCGCCGACCTCCGGGGCGCCGACCTCCGGGGCGCCAACCTCGGGGGCGCCGACCTCGGGAGCGCCAAGGTGCTCGCTATCGCGCACCTTGGCCTGATCGATGGCTGGGTGACGACGCTCTGGCATACCGATCAGGGCTACCGCATCCTGGCGGGGTGCCACACGTTCACGCTCAACGAGGCGAAGGCGCACTACGCGAATCGCGAGAATCGCCGCGGTCTGTACTACCTCGCCACGGAGGCGTGGCAGGTGATCGCGCGGTTGCAGGGATGGGAATGATGGGATGGTTATTCAACTCTCCCGGCCACCCGCTGCACGGCCGCCCGATGACCCAGCGTCGGGATACCGGGCTGCTCGAGGTGCGGTGCCGGCACGGCGTCGGGCATCCGGTCCCGGAGTCCGCCGAGGCGATGGACCGGCGCCTGGGTCACGCGCCCGGGACGTGGTCTACGCACGGGTGCGACGGGTGCTGTGAAAAGGAGGACGTGTAAATGCGGGCCCGGGTTATGGCTCTCGTCATGCTGGGCGCCGTGCTCTCCGGAGCAGCCGGGGCGTTCGTGGGGTACCGAGAAGGCCTGCGGGTTCGAGCCGCCGACGCGGATCTTCGGGCCGCCGCCGCCGCGCGCGTCATGGAGATCGTGACCGAGCGGAACCCCGGGGCCCGTATCGTGGACTGGGCGGGGTGGCCGGGGGCGCTGTTCGAGGAGTCGGCGCGGGCCGGCCTCGACTACCGGCTCGTGCTGGCGCTGATCGAGAAGGAGAGCGGGTTCCGGCCCGACGCCGTGGGGGCGGCCGGGGAGGTGGGGCTCATGCAGGTGTTGCCCGCGACTGCCGCGCTGGTGGCGGAGAGGATCCTGCGGGTCCCGTTCGCGCCGCCCGTCCGCGGGAAGTCCGGCCGCTACGACTCACTCGGCGACCTCGGGAGCGCGCACTACAACCTTCGGGTCGGGGTCGCGTACCTGCGGGCCCAGATGGAGCGCTACGCGCACCTGCCGGTGGCGCTGCGGGCCTACAACCGACCGCCCGGCAAGGCGACCGAGCACAGGCCGGGGGACCGGTACGCGGAGGACATTGCGCTGGGGTACTTGCGCCTGACGCAGGTGCTGCCGTAAAGGGCAGGCGGAGGACAGAATACTCATGGGAGTCTGGGGAAAAATCATCGCGATGTGGGCCGCGTTCGCGGGATTCGCTGGCGCGTGGAGTTGGGCTGGGTACGAGTGGGGTTTTCTTGCCCGGGGTATAGCCTTTTTCCTGTACCTGATTGCCCTAGTGTGCTCTTTGGCGCTTATCGCGCGGTCCGGCGCGGCCCGGCTTCGGCGCGCGGGATGAGCGCGGTGGGGGCCGCGTACCCGCAGGGCGACAACGCCTCGGCCGAGCTGGTGGGCCTTGCGCGCGCCGGCGACCGGGAGGGGTTCCGCGCCCTGGCGGGGTGCCTGATGCCCGCCGCCCAGGTCGAGGAGTGCTGGCGTGGCGTACGCGCGCGGCTCGGGCACCGGCCCGAGGGCTCTGGCGCGCGGCGGAGCTTCGTGGTCGAGGGCCGCAGCTTCACGCACCCCGTCCTCTCCGCGGGAGGGGTATGGTACTGCGTGACGGACCGTGCGGCCCCCGCGTGCAGGTGCGGGGCGTACGATCTCGACTGGCGGGCGAGGTGAGCGGCCTGCGGCTCCGGCCCGCCGAGGAGCGGGATGCTGAGTTCCTGCTCCGGGTCCGGAGCGACCCCGAGACCGTCCGGGCGAGCCGGACCCGCGCCGCCCCGGACCCGGACCTCCACGCCCTGTGGCTGGCGGGCGCCCTGGCGGACCCGCGCCGCGCCCTGTACGTGGCCGAGGAGCTCGAGGCCCCGGACACCGGGTGGTGGGCCCGGTGGGTGCCGGTCGGGTACGTGCGCGTCGACGACCGCGAGTCCGGGGTCTCGGAGCTCTCGCTCGCGCTCGCGCCCGAGGCCCGGGGCCGCGGCCTTGCGCGGCGGGTGATCGAGGCCGCGACCTTGCGGGTCCCGCGCCGCGCCTGGCTCGCGGAGGTCCGGCGGGAGAGCGCGCGGTCCCTGCGCGCCTTCCTGGCGGCTGGCTGGCGGCCGTGCGGGTTCGAGTGGCGGGGCGACGCCTCGGTCGCGGCCGGCGCGGTGCCGGGCGACCTCCGCCGCACGCTGGGCCCCGCGGAGGGGTTCGTGCTCCTCGATCGAGCAGGAGAAGCCCTGAACGGAGGGCGCGGTGAGTGACCTGACCCCGGAGGGGCTGCGGGCGCGGGCGCGAGAGATCGTCGCAATCGAGCCCGACGGGAAGTGGTGGCGCGTCGTCCTGGTCAACGGCGCGCAGCGCTCCACAGTGATCCGGCTGAGCGAACGCGCGGCGTGCGAGGCGTATGCGGTCTGGATACAGGACACGATCCTTCTACCGATGTTCACCGTCCTCGTCGCCGAGGCGCGCCGGGCGCAGCGGGAGGCGGATGCGATATTCGTAGAGGAGCACTGTCACTTTTGGGATGACGACCTCTGTCAATCTGTGCGTATCGCCGCCGCGATCCGCGCGCAGGAGGAGACGCCATGACCGACGCTGAGTTCGTGGAGGCGATGGGCGCGGCCGCCGAATACAAAATGCTTATGCAGCAGGCTGTCAGTGAGCGTGATGACGTTCGTCGGCGCCTCGCCGACGCCGAGGCGCGCATACAAACACTGAGAGAGGCGATAGCCAAGGACGAAGACGATATCTGCCAGACGCTGGGCAAGGTTCTCGGCTACCCGTGGTACAAGGACGATCAGAAGAACTTCCCCGGCGCGACCGAGGCCGATGGCGTCTGTGTGGGGGAACATGTCGCGGCGTCGATTGCGGCTGAAGCGGCGCGGCGCGTGCGGGAGGTGGAGGAGGCGCTACACGGCCTTCTCAGCAAAAACACACGCATGCGACCCGTAGCTGAGTTTGAGAATCCCGATGAATGGATTGTTGTCACCAAATCGGCATTCGATTTCGCGAACGCCGCCCTCGCGCGGAGGACGCCATGACCCTAGCGAACAGAGTCCCGCCGTGCGGAACGTGTGGTGGAGTGCCGCATGTCTCTGGACTTCCGTGCGTGTGCGACGGCGCAAACACGGTTTACGCGGAGGTACAGGGGCTCCGGCAGCAACTCATCGGCGCGCAGGCAGAAGTCGGCAAGCTGCGACGCGAGACGGTCGCTCAAGCGGCGGGCTGGGAGCGAGAGATGGACAAGTGGCGGGCGCGCGTGCGGGAGCTGGAGGAGGCGTTAGAAGATGTGCGGCAGCGCGGGCGCCTCGCAGACCACTCGCATTGGGACGCTCAAGGAAACGCCGGGCGGACGTGCCCCGTGTGCGTGGAGCAAGTCATTGTGCGGGAGCGCGTGCGCGACGCCCTCGCGCGGAGGACACCATGATCTCCGACAAAGAACTTGCTGACCTCGGCCTACGTCGTGTGCAGAAGGAACTTGCGGTCGGCGATCTATATGTCGCCAAGCGGAACACCGGCTTACACCTATTGACAGTCCACGCAATTCGAGATGGTTACGTTGTGTCAAAAGAGAAGGCGTACTCCTATGACCTGTGGGAGTGCGTACCCGTTGAGGAGACGCCATGACCGAGGCCGAGTTCGTGGAGGCCGCGAAGCAACTTGTCGCCGCGGCGGTCGTCACGGACCTCCGCCGGCGGCTCGCCGACGCCGAGGCGCGCGTGCGGGAGCTGGAGGAGGAGGTACAGCAAGCACGGGAAACATGGGTCATCAAAGAGAGCGTTGAAGGCGAGGGTGTCTACACGTTAGCGATCTGCGCCAGCGAGCAGGACGCGCTAGAGATAGTGCGGACTGTCGAGGTGCTCCGGGGCGTGTCGGTGCCTGATCTCGTTCCAGAGCGGTACGTTCTTGACACTGCGGCCTTCTATCTGGCTGCCCACGTGTGGAGGACGCCATGAGTGATTTGAGGCGCATCGTGACTGACGCTGAGGCAAAGGTCGAGCACATGCGGAAGGCAGACGGCACGCTCGACTACGACGCCTGGGGGCAAGCGTGCCTCGACTACATCGACAGCATCCCCCTGGACGAGCCAGCACACTGGCAGGCCGTCCGATTGTTTCGTCTACTCGATGCTTTGATCTGCCCGTTGCCGCGATGAGCAAGCGAGATGAGTACACCCCGATGACGACAATCAGCAACACCGCCCCACCCGTCATCTGCGTGTCGTGCAAAACGGCAATCTCCGGCGTGTTCTACGTGCGCGGCACGACCACGCTCTGCGCACGGTGCCGACCGTGACCCCCATGGTGAAGACGTTGGCGAAGCTGCTCAAGGCGACCCGGACCAGCGACGGGATGCCGATCATCCTCCTCTGGGTGGGCGCAGAAGACCTCGCCCGCGTCGCCCTCGCGTTCGCCAGCGAGCTGGTGCCGAAAGAGCGGGCACCCACGCGCGAATCGTCTGCCGAGGAATGCCACGGCTGGAACACTTGCCGGGCAGAGATGCTCAGGCGGCTGGGCAGGGAGGAGGGAGTATGAGCGACCTCAGGCCCGAGCAGGTCGAGCGCCTGGCCCTGCTCGTCGAGGAGCTGGGCGAGGCCGCGCAGGCGGTCGGTAAGGTCCTGCGTCACGGCTACGCCTCGTTTCATCCGAACCGCCGCGTCGACAACCGCGAGTCGCTGGAGCGCGAGCTTGGCGACGTGCTGCTCGCGGCGGCGGGCGACATCTCCCCGGACGACGTGCTCGCCGCCGCGCGGGTCACGGCAGAGTCCGTCGGGCAGTATCTGCATCATGAGCAGCCAGTCCCCCAGGCGTTGGCGCTGCTCGCCCGGCTGGGCGGGGAGGAGGGGTGATGGGCGACTCACTGGCGGAGATGATTCAGGCGCGCCTCGGCGCCGAATGGCGTTGTGCGCCCGCCCTCGCCGCCGCCGTCCGCGCCTACGCCCGCGCGCGGGTGCCGGATGAGGAGGAGTTGGCTCGGCTGGCGTCTGGGTGCGATCCGGACGTGTGGCCGAAGACGGTCAATCCCAATGACGCATGGACGGAGAGCTTCCGTCGGAGGGCTCGCGTCATCCGCGCGGTGATGCTCGCCCGGCTGGCTGGCCAATGACTGATCCTCGCATCATCACCAACACAAGACGTAAGGATGCCCAGCGCTTGCTGAAACGTGTCCGGATCGCTTACGGTCAGCCCCAGAGTGTCTCGGCATGGACCTATCGGGAGGGACCGAAGCATGGGCGGCGCAGCATTCACGTCGAGATCATCACGCAGCAAGGTGAGGCGATCCAGGTGGTCGTAACGGTGCCGCGGTGACCGAGTGAGGTTCCCGTGATTCGCTCGCGCGCCGTCTGGGTCCTGGAGCGCCGCTTCGTCCTCGGCGGTCGCCGCTGGTCCGCGTGGCGCCCCCAATTCGAGGTGCGGGACGCCCGTGTGGAGCGCGATTATTCGCCGGCCGTCCAGATGCGTCAATTCCTTAAGGAGCACGTCGCGTTCTGGTCGGCCGACTGGGAGCGCTTGCGGAGGTTGCACCCAGAGCGGCCGAGTGGCCCGCCGATCCGGCTCCGGAGGAAGGCCCCGCGTGGCTGAGCGCGCCCTACGAGTGCGCCTCTGCGCCGAGTGCCGCCTGGGCCCCGCCTTCCGACTCGACCTCGTTCTGGTGCGCGGTCGGCGCTACCGCTGTCCTGACTGCGGTGCGCCCTGGCGCCTCGTGACGGTGTTGTTTCGGAGCCGCCACGAGCGCGTCGGGCCAGCCGGCACGTACCGCCCGTGTGCGAGTGCAGCCGAGGCGCGACTGAGGAAGACCCCGCGTGGCTGACCCCGCTGAAATTCAAGGTAGCGGCCGGCGCCTCGAGGCCCTGCGCGGCGGGCGCTGGGCGCCGGCCGACCGCCGGGAGCTCCGGGCCGGGGACGTGTTCCGCCTCCTGGAGCCGGACGGCTCGCCGGTCCGGGACCCCGAGACTGGGGCCGAGTGCTGGCGCGTCCTTGAGGTTCTGGCCCCGGACCCCGAGACCGGGGAGTCGCCGTTCGCCGCCGAGCCCCTGCCGGAGAGCGAAGTCGAGCGGGCGGCGCGCCGGGACGGGGCGTGGTGGCCCGGTGGCGCAACGCCCGGGGCCTCGAGGCTCCGGGGCGGGTGAGTCATCCCGCGCCGGTCGGATATCACCTGTCAGAAGGGGCCGCCACGGGTGATTCTGCCCCGGCCCCGCGCGAGGGGGAGGGCGACATGCGACAGATGTGCGCGAACGGGTGCGGGTGCCCCAGCACGGTGCCGCCGGGTCGCGGGACCCGCCGGGGCTCGACCGCGAGGCGCCGCGCCAAGGCCATGAAGGGGCACGACCTGTGCCGCGAGTGCTGGTCCGCCCTCCTGGCCGCGGCGGCCCACGCGGTAGTGCCGGGGTTCGTGTACCCGCATCCGCCGGTCGGGCAATAAGGAGGCCCAAGAATGAGCAAGGTGGAGATCACGAAGTGCGACGGGTGTGGCCGGACGACCGAGGACATGTGGGCGGAGCGCGGGTGGATGGAGGTCGCCGGGCAGGTCGCCCTCTCGGGAGGCCGGGACGAGCAGGGCAACCCGATGAAATCGTCGGTGCCGCTGGGCCACTACTGCGCCTCCTACTGCTTCCAGGCCGCGCTCCAGAAAGGGCCCGCCCTGGCGGCGCCCTAGCGCCAGCGCGCGCGGTCGGCCGTCGCCCCGGGGTATAATGCAGCCGTGGCGAATCTCCGGGCGCGCGTGCGGGCGGCCGCGAAGGCTGCTGTGGGGATCTTCAGCGACCAGAGCGGGCGCGAGGCCTACGGCCTGCTGGGCGGTCTCTGGCCCAGCGCGACGGGCGACCCCCCCACCCCGGGGGCGCGTGAGCGCGTCGGGGCGTTCGCCGACATGCCATGGCTTCACGCTCTGGCCGACAAGGTGGCGTCCTCGTTCGCGGCCGTCGAGTGGACCCTCAGCTATCCGCGCAGCGCCGGCCCCGAGGGCCGGGCGTACCGCCTGAAGGCCGCGCAGCGCGCCTACGGGCAGGCGCGGCGCCGCGAGCTGCTGCGCGGCCTCCCGGCCGGCGCCGAGGTCGTGGACGCCCCCGAGGACCACCCGATGCGCGAGGCCCTGGGGGGCGGGAACCCCCTGATGACCGGCCTCGCGGTCCGGTACGTCTCGAGCCTCCACTGGGTGCTGGAGGGCGAGGCCTTCTGGCTCAAGGGGCGGAACGCCGTGGGGGCGCCCTCCAGCGTGTGGCCGCTCCCCCCGCACTGGGTGCTCGAGACCCCGACGCCCTCGCGCCCCGCCTACCGGGTCGGGTTCCGGGGCTGGCACGGCCTGATCCCGGAGACCGAGATCCTGTGGCTCCCGCGCCACAACCCGGCGAACCCGTATGGCCGGGGGACGGGCTTGGCGCGCGCCCTGGCGGACGAGCTCGAGACGGACGAGTACGCGGCTAGGCACACCCGCCAGACGTTCCTGAACCAGGCGCGCCCTGACTTCATCGTCTACCCGGGCGAGGAGGGGAAGAGCTGGACGGACGTCGAGCGGCGGCGCATCGAGCAGGACTGGCAGGACCAGCACCAGGGGTTCTGGCGCGCGTTCCGGGCTAGGTTCGCGACCCGGAAGCTGGGGATCTACGAGTTCCAGGCCAGCGACATGCGGTCGCTCCAGATGGTGCAGCTCCGGGAATTCCAGCGCGACACCGTCCGGCAGACGTTCGGCATCCCGCCCGAGGTGATGGGGATCATCGAGCCGGGCAGCAGCCGCGCGACCGCCAAGGTCTCGAGCTACCTGTTCGCCCGCTGGGTGCTGGTGCCGCACCTCGAGATGTTCCGCGCGCTCCTACAGGAGCGGCTGGCGCCCGAGTACGATGACCGCCTGCTGGTCGACTACGTGAGCCCGATCGAGGAGGACGACGAGTTCAACCTCCAGACCCGGCAGGCGGCACCCTGGGCCTGGAGCGCGGACGAGTGGCGCGCGCTCGGGGACTCGCCCGAGATGGAGGGCGGGCGCGGCGCGGTCCACGTCCTGCCGCTCGGGTCCCAGGTCGTGCGGGACCTCGCGCCCCAGGCGCCGCCCGCCCCGGGGCCACCTGAGCCGCCGCTCGAGGAGGAGCCGGCCGAGGACGAGCGCGCCGCCATGCGGTGGCTCGGGCGGGCGCTGCGGGGCCGGCCGTGAGGCTCGGGTCCTGCGGGGAGACGACCGAGCGGGCGGCCGCCCGCGCGCACCTCCTGATCTCCGTCCTGTACGGGGTCGCGGCTCTGGCGCTGACGGGCGCGCTCGCGGTCGAGTGGGCGATGTTCGCTTGGCACCGCGCCTCGGTCCGGACCCACCTCCGGCGCGCGCTCGGGGCCGGCGAGTGACCTCGCCGCCGCCCGGGCGGGTCG
>Ga0208245_1000722_pt1 | contig 24633 bp, 32 predicted proteins | sample RifOxyC1_FD_184035 | JGI IMG/M metagenome (GOLD analysis project Ga0208245, IMG submission 184035) | Soil microbial communities from Rifle, Colorado - Rifle Oxygen_injection C1 (SPAdes) | ecosystem: Environmental > Terrestrial > Deep subsurface > Rock core/Sediment | place: Rifle, Colorado... | reverse complement strand
CCTCTCGACCAGAACGGCCGCCGGCAACTCACATGTTCGCCCGCTTGTGCCGTCTGGTACGGCAACCATAAACATCAGCTAGTTATCAATCCGTCATTCTCCACCCCCTCAAAACCTCCACCGTTTGCCAACTTATGATTGACAAAAAAAATCTGCCATGTGTCGTAAAATACCAACTTCGATTTCAAAAATCGAGATGATAGGACGAAAACATTTGGCCGATTTCTAAATCCAATTGTTGATTTTGCTGCCTGACTTTACTTCAAAAATCTATCCACTTCCCTACCTACAATCAATTGTGTATAATCTAGTTACCTAAATTTTCCATAAGGTATGAGACAGCAAAAAACAATACGCAAGTTGCGTGCATCCGTAAGGATCCACGGGGGTCTATCATAACGCCTCGGAAACAGCTTGCGTATTGTTTTTTGCTACCTCATCCATTCACTCATTACATGTCCAAGGAGCAAACAGTTACATCTTCATACGACCAGGAGCAGGCGCTTCTTGTTCAGGCGAACGAGAAGGATCCGCTCTCCCTCTCACTCCTTCTTTTAAAGGAGTGTCCTTCTCTTGTTCGCTGTAACAAGGAGTTGTTTCAATTTAATGGTCGCTGTTATGATCTTCTGCAAGAAGATGCTCTCCTTCAGGTTTATCAAACCTTCATTCGCAAGTATGGGATTGTGAAGGCTTGGTCACGACGTCACGATGTCGTTGCTTCGTTTCGCGTGCTTCCTGATATTCCTACCATCTCATCTTTCAATGACTATCCTTCCCTCATGTGTATTGAAAATGGTGTCCTCGATATCTATACCCGTACCCTTTCTCCCCATTCTCATACACTGTACTTCGACTCATTCATCAATGTTTCTTACGATCCCTCAGCGACAAGTAACGACTGTCCAGCGTTCCTTGCTTATCTCAACGATACCTTTAATGGCGATCAAGAGACGATAGACAACATTATCCGTCTTGGGGGGTATCTCCTGGATCCATCATGTGATGCTGGGAAGATGTTTATCTTCGATGGTCCTGGGGGTTGTCTCGACAAAGAGACATTTATTCCCTACACGGTCTATAGCAACCAAAAACCAATTAACCACAAGGGTGGATCTATTGAGATGCTTTATGAGCGTTTCCATAATAAACCTACTAAGCGAGGAAAAGGTGGCTATCATCTACGTTCGACAGAAGGTCTCTCATTCAAGGTCTCGTCTATCAACGAGAATAACTCCATCTTTAAAAACGAGGTTGTCGATGTGGTGAAGTCTGGTCAAAAGGAATGTTTCAAGCTCACTACGTCACTCAATAAAACAATCGTCGCATCTGCGGATCATAAGTTTTTCACTGGGTCTGACTACATCCCTCTGAGTGAACTGCGTGTCGGTGATACCGTTTTTGTTCATAACAACACGCATTACAAAAACAAAGAAAAGGGGTCTAAAAAGCGTGTTCAGCAACGGTACGTGGAATGGTTTGTGAAGTACCATCCCTCTGAACATAAAAAGTCTGTGAATGGGTGCCAGTATTTTCGCCTCAAACGCTGTCGGGCTGTTATTGAGGCCTCGATGAACGGAATGACTCTTGTTGAATATCGCAAAGCGCTAAACACACAAAGCGAAGAAGAGTTATCAAAACTTGTTTATCTTCCTAAAGAAGTCGATGTCCATCATATCAATAAGGACTCGAAGGATGATCGACTGGAAAATCTCGTTGTTTTAACAGGTCGTGATCATGACCAACTGCACACACAAGAGAATTACGACAAGATGCGTTTCATTGTTATACCAGACACGATTACAAGCATCACTTCTGTAGGTTTACGTGAGACGTATGACATAAAGTGTCTTTACCCTTACAATAACTTCCTTGCTAATGGTCTCGTGGTTCACAACTCTGGAAAATCCACTCTCATCAATACGTTCACCATGTTCTTTAATAAGACGCAGGATGATACGAACCAAGTGACAGCGATGTCGCTCGATGAACTTGCCAGTGGATCATTTGATAAAGAAGATCTCATTAAGAGTCGTGTGAATTTTGCCGCGGAAGCAAAGAAGGGGTATCTCGATGCGGAAGAGATCAAGAAGATTGTTACTGGGGATCTGATAAAGGTATCACGTAAGTTCGGGCGTGCTGTGACCTTTGTACCAAAGTCTAAGATCGTTGTTGCTTGTAACGGACTTCCTAAATTCACGGATACATCAGATGGTATCTATCGTCGTCTGGTTCTCATTCGTTTTGTCAATCAATATCGTTCAGAGAGAGAGATCGAAATGTATGGACTCAATAGAGATTTAGGGTATAAAACAAAAGATCCTAAACTGATGGAGAATATTACAAAAGAGAAAAATGCGATTTTTGCTCTCTTTCTGGAAGGTCTTATCAAACTCAAGAACGACTCGTATGAGTTCTTGCTTACTAAGTCGTTGGTAAATGCTGTGAAAGAGTTTCGTAAAGATTCGGACACAGTACGTGAGTTCTTGGAAGATAATTATGAGTACGACCCTGAAGGAGAAATATCTGGTAACGAAATCTATAAACACTTTCGTGATTGGTACCGCATCAACGTCGCTGATTCAGCTCACTTAAAGCTACGTTCGGCTGAAATGGGTAAACGCATTAAAGAGACATTTGGTATCTCTCCAGCTGGTCGAAAGATTATTTTCAATCATGAGACCTGCGAGTACGAGAAACCGTATGTGTATAACCTCTCTCGTATCGTTATCTATAAACCAGATCCTTCCTTGCCGTATGTCGACCCTAACGGACTATGACCTCTTAGATGACCTTCGTTCCCGCTACCATAAACGTCCTCCTCCACCTCCTCATGGTAGCCCATCCTTTTTCAATCTCTCGCAAGAGGATGCAAACAAAATGCGGCTTCGTTACTTACGTCCTCAACAGAGATCTCTTCGTGAAACCCGTGACAACATCCATCGTCTATTCGTAAGTCCTTCTCTTCCTCAAGACCAGCGATGGTTCGTTGAATGGGCATATCTTTATTACAACAATCTTTTGTCCAAGATAGATCACCAGATACGGTTGTTGAGACCTCGTGCAAGGTCGCATGAACAATTCAATCTCGAACAGATTAAATCTGTTCCTATTGATTCAATTGTAGAGGTCAACTCTCGTAACACGTTCTCTATACGTGAAGAACGAACCCCTTCTTGTCACTATTATCGTGAACAGAACCGTTGGCACGACTTTGGATCTTCAGAAGGAGGTGACGTAATAGATCTTGTTATGCGAATAAATAACTGGACATTTCATGAAGCCTGCCAATATCTTAATAACACATCAATATGAACAATGCTGACAACTCGTTATTCCTTGTAGAAATCTATCGCGATGCTCTGCGTCACACATTCGTTATGCACTCTGATTGTATCTGTTGCCCAAGGGGTGTTATTGGTGAAGGTGCTACACTGCAAGAAGCTGAAGAACACTTCCATTTTGATCTCCAAAGACATAGTTATCCACAACCAGTTATTGACACTAAGTAATAGACACTATAAAATAGTCTTGTATGAATGAAGAAGAACTAACCCTCTACGACTACGTTCGTAGTAAGAACATGACCATGGAGCAGTTCTCTGTTTTGACAGGAATCTCGGCTTCTTATCTCTACCGTATTCAAAGAGATCGAGCTGCTAATATCTCCATAGATAAGATCCGTCGTATCTATAAAGCAACAGAAGAAAAGTTCGGTACGGGTCTCACGTGTTGGGAATATCTTAATAAGTAACCGTTAATTATAAATAGTATGTCAGAAGAATTAGACTTTGATTCAGGTTTTGCAACACCTCCTACTAATCAGATCACATGGGGTAAACCTGGTGACGTGTTTCGTGGAACATATACTGGCTCACGCTCCGTACCATCAAAGTTTGGTAAGGGCGACACCACGATCTTCGATATGATTGGTGACGCTGGTCATTACTTTGCTGTGGATGAAGATGGAAAGCCGGTGGGAGATGAAATCCAAGTAGTAAAAGATGAAGTGTATTACGTGTATACAAAAAATACGTTTGAAGACGTAATCCGTAAGGCAAAGATCGGTCAGAAGGTCTTGCTACGCTTTATTGAGATGGTGAAGCCAAAGACTGGTGGCAAGCCATACAAGCTCGTGCAGGCTAAGTTGGGTGGCATGGATGATACCTATCTTTCAGGTGGTCTTAACATGAAGCCTGACAACGACGTTCCATTTCTTAAGAGCTAGTTTCCGCTCTCATAACTTGTAACAATTCACAGGGAATAAGAAACCTTATTCTTTGTGCTACCTATGCGTATCTGGCACGAGTCATTGATTCCCAAGCTGTGTGTCAAACATCTTGTAGCTATGTGGCGTGAGTCACTGGGAGCTTACGCCATCATAACTCAGGGTAAGAAGGGCTATCGTAGTCACCCTGCCACACAAGAGTTCGTGGAGTGTCCAGAGCAGTTGCATGACGTTCTTGTGCAACTCTACCTAGAGTCTGTGAAGCGTGGTTACAAGTTCAAAGATATTCCAGATCATGTCGCATACTACGGTTCACGTAAGCCGTGGCAGAGTTTAAACGAACAGGTCGTTGTCCTTAAAGCTAAACAATGTTCCTGTATGGTATGACCTCTATTCCTGAATTTTGTCACCATACCGGCTATAACAGATTTATGTCTGACCAGTATGATGATATTGATAAAAAGGTACACCGTATTCTCTTTCACTTTGAATGTAGTCCAATCTTTCCAAACTATAAGATGATCCACATAGCTCACCATATCCGATATATCAAAGGGGAGTTCCACAAAGATCGTGAATGGTACTCTAAGCTGATGAGTCATATCATCGATAACTCTCTCGCTTGGAATCAGATATCACAGGAGAAGTACACCATGCTAAAAGAAACATTAAGTGAATATCTATGCACATCTATTACGACAAACAAGTTCAACCAATGACGTTCAAAGAGTGGGGAAAAAAGTTTCAAGATAAGGAGTACCAAATTATTCAACAAACTACCCTCCCAAATAGAAAATGGGTCTCGACCGTTTGGCTTGGTATGGATCATTCACTTGATGAAGATATTCCCCTCATCTTTGAGACAATGGTTTTTCCAGAAAAAGGAAGTTACATAGATGAAGACCTTGAACGTTACTCAACGCTTGAACAAGCCGTAGAAGGTCATAAAAAAATGTGTGATAAGTGGTCTAAAAAAAAATAATATGTACAAACAAAACGACATCCTAGTCGATAAGAAAGGTGACGAGCGTAAAGTGCTTGGTGTGTGTGGGGAGGTGGTATTCCTATCGGAAAGTGAAGAACGAAAGGTAGATATTGTAACTACATCAGAACGCCTACCTATGAATGGCTGGACTCTCAAACAAGAGAAGTGGAAGCCAGGAATAAATAATCGTTACTACTATATTCAAAACAATGGAAAAGTAGATTTTTACCTTTGGGAAGATGATTGTATAGATTTATTTCTTCTCTCTACTGGAAATTGTCACGAAACAGAAGCCGACGCTCTTCTTTACAAAGAAGCCTTACTCCGTTGGGCATCTGAGAAGAAATAGAATATGACTATCCAACCCAAGAGTGCCGAGGAGATTATCAGTGAGTTTGAGCAGGTGATGAAAAGCGTTAAGGTTGAAAAGAGTTTGGGTAAAGAAGACGCTGACGAAAAAGTGAAGATTGTGAATGACGTTTGGACGATGATGGAGCCTGAAATAACAAGGCAGGTTTCTGGCTTCCTACGCTCCTCCCTCGCCAGCTTCTTGATGTATGCGGTAGAGAATGCCTCAAAGGACATCCGATTTGGCTTAGATCAATATCCTGCTATAAAAGACTATCACTCCTCTCTTACTAACTTAGCTGAACAGACGTATGCCAAAAGTGAATTTTGAAAAGTTAGAAGAACAATCGAAGAAGTGTAGTCATGGTGACATCTCTACACGTCTTGATTTCACATCATCAGACGACGAATCGTTTGTCCTGGATTTAATTCAGGCCTTCCCCTCAATTCTCAAAACCATCCGCGCCTACGAATCTGCGATTGAGAAGGTGAGGGAGATGGATGTTTTTGCAAGTCTAGTTCAATCACATATCAACCCAGATTATCCGATAGATTTGTGCCAAGAGTGGCGTTCAAAGCGTGACACCATCCTAAAGATTCTCGACGACCAATTTAATTCGATTGAAGAGAAGTAGAATATGCAAAAGAACATTAAACCAAAGCAAAAGAGTATTTGCGACGCTTGTTTGAAGCCATTTGTAAAAGATAAAGAAGGAAATGATCTTACAGGTATAACCTTAAACATGCTAAATCAAGGTAAAAATAACTTTTCAATCGTAGTCTGTTACAAATGTATGGTGAAAACTTTTGGAGTTTCTTGGAAACGGGCACAAAATAATGCGAAGAAATAGAATATGCCAAAATCCTCTCCAAAGTGTAAGAAGTGCAATGATACAAAGTGGTATGCGTATGATGAGAATCATAGAAAAATTTGTGAGGAGTGCTGTAAGCATGATAATGGATTTTGGTTATTAACTGAGAACTTTGGTAAAAATAATGGAAAGCTCTGTTGCAACGCTGGCTGTGGATTTGTAAAAGAGAATGACGAAGATCGCATAGCTTTCACCTCCCAAGCTCCAGAAGCTCAACCAAATACCGTCGTTGTACGTTGCACCCATTCCCCGTTACGCTGGCTCTTAGCTGGAATCCTAATAATCCTCATCATGGAACTAGGAGTCTTACCACGAGCCGTGAAGATGTGTGAGGAATCAATGAGAAATGTTATTGTGAATAATTAACCCTTCTCCCCAGAACTCTAACGACGTATTCATACGCCGTTGGAATACAACTGAATAGATCCAAAAGATCACCCTCTCCCATCAGAGGGTTCTGGGGAGGATGGCTCTCACCAAGATTTAATAAAAAACTAATACGTCTAAGCTATGAAAATTCTAGCGATCATTGGCTCAGTCCTCGCGCTCATCCTCATCGTGGCTCTTTCTCCTTTCACGCTCGTTGACGCAGGTCATCGTTCCGTTCTGACAAAATTCGGTCAAGTTCAAGACGAGGTTCTCGGTGAAGGGTTCCACTTTATCTCCCCGCTCGCTTCTCCTCATGAATACGACATCCGTACACAAAAGGTCGAAGCCAATGCTTCTGCCGCTTCCAAAGACTTACAGAACGTTCAGACACGCATTGCTGTGAACTTTCACATTAACCCAGACAAAGTGCGTTTCCTTTTCCAAGAGACACAGGGAGGATATCAGGAGACACTTATTGATCCTGCTGTTCAGGAATCAGTGAAAGCTGCCACGGCTCAATTTACTGCCGATGAACTTGTAACAAAGCGACAAGAAGTCAAAGAAACAATCCGCACAGCTCTTACATCCCGTGAGGCTATGAAATTCTTTGTCGTTGAAGATGTGTCCATCGTAAACTTTTCCTTCTCTGAGTCGTTTAACAACGCCATCGAGGCAAAAGTGAAAGCTGAACAAGACGCACTCGCTTCCAAGAATAAGCTCGAACAAACCAAGTACGAAGCTGAACAAAAGGTCGTCGCCGCAACAGCCGAGGCTGAATCAATCCGTATCCAGGCTCAAGCCGTGACACAGCAAGGTGGAAAGGACTACGTTCAACTTCAAGCGATCCAGAAGTGGAATGGCCAGTTACCAAATCAATTCGTTCCAGGTTCAGCGCTTCCGTTCATCAACTTGAATCAATAAATATGAAGAAATCCATTACGTTCGCAGCGATAATCTTCCTCCTACTACCAATTACGTTAAACGCGGCCACCTCCTCATTTCGAAGTAGCCCACGAATCAGCTCTCCTAGAATTTCCACACCCAGAGTGAGCACACCTAGAATTTCGACCTCTAAAGTCAACACTCCAAAGATCAGTGCTCCTAAAACAAGTAGATCAAGCTCTCGTAGCTTTTCTACGACACGCGAACCTGGTGGGTCGTACTACCAGCCTTCCAGTGGTTCGTTCATAAACTCTGCCATGTGGTTCTACATTCTCTCTTCTAATCATGGCGATCGTGCAAAGGACGCAAAGACTGAGGAAGAAATCAAAGATATTGGTCGCACGGTTTGTACAGAGAAATACGACAAAGATAACTGTGAACGACTATGTACGGACGAAAAAGAAATCGACAAGATCAATAAATCATTCTTCAAAAACATAGTCACGATTGAAGTAAAGAACGCTTGTACGAATGAAACAAGCAGTAAGACAAAGGAAACTTGGACTATGTTCTGGATCAAATAATAATCACTATGCCAGCGGTATTTATCACGGGCTTCGTAGTAGGTGTATTTGTTGGGGTGCTTACTTACGCTTTGGCTTCAGACGTCAAGCGAAGAAAATAATCAAGCTCTACTGAATCCTATGACCCAAAAATTTGTGTCGATTCGAGGAGATCCTAATAAATAATTGTTTTATTCACTAATACATTACTATGTCACTACTCAAATTAGCTTTAGCGTATAATCCGTATTCACGTAAGAAAAAGTATTCAGAAGAGGAGATTGAATTAGCACTCGCTTGGCTCAACGATCAGGTGACGATGTCACAAGTTGCAGTAGCACTGAAGATGAAAAATAAAGGAGGTGTTTATTCGTTCCTTGCTCAGGCTCTACGTCAACATCATTTAATGAACTAAGCCTAAAACTAAATAATATGTTAGAAAATATAATGAAGGCCGCTCTGCTCAAAGCTCTTGGTGATGAGATGAAAGAAGAATCTAAGGTTAAGCGTGTCGTTGCCTTTAAGCCTTCTTGGGAAAAAGCTTATGAAGACATGAAGTCTGAACAAGCTAAACTTGAAAAGTTCCTTGAAAAAATGCAGGAAGAGGCTCTTAAACAAGTTGATGCTTACGACAAATTGAAGAAACGCTTCTGGAGAACAGTAGAACTTGATCTTGATGAGTATGGCTCCATGCAAATAAATCCTAAAGATCACACGATCGAGATCCTTGAATCTTAATACGCACTTTTCTTATGCAAATCCTAGGCCAAGACCGAAATCTAAAGTTCATTGATCACGCGATTGAGAATAATTTGTCCACGCTCTTAATTGGGGAAACAGGTAGCGGTAAGACGACCATGGTTCAAGAGAAGGCTAAAGAGCATGGTAAAAAGGCCATTCGCTTTAACCTTACGGGTGAGACGACTGTCGATGAGTTCGTGGGGAAACACGTCTTGCGTGAAAACCCTCGTTCAAAGAAAGTGGAGACGTTGTGGGAAGACGGTGTGCTGTTACAAGCCATGAAGAAAGGCCACTGGCTTATTGTCGATGAGATCAACGCGGCTCTTCCAGAGATCCTCATGGTGCTTCACCCACTCTTGGACGATGATAAAGCTGTTCTGGTGGCTAATAACCAGTGCGAAGTTGTCGAAGCTCATCCAGACTTCAGGTTCTTCGCAACCATGAACCCAGAAGAGGAGTACACGGGAACCAAGACCTTGAACAAAGCGTTCAAGTCTCGCTTCCAGGTGATACTAAAGGTTGAGTATCCTGAGAATACGATTGAAGACCAGATTCTTCAGTTTCGAGAAGGCATTGCTCCATCCTTGTCGTTTCAAATGGTTTCGATTGCGAACTTTATTCGCAAGATGAAAGAGGATGGTCAGGTATACTTCACCTTTTCTACTCGCGACTTGATCCAGTGGGCGCGACTGTCAAAATCACTGGATGTCCATGATGCGTTTGAGATTTCAATCTTGAATAAGGCGAATGGTGACGGCGTAAAGATTTTAGAAACATATAAAAAAGTCATGACCGAGTTTCGAGAAATTGAGCGCGATAAACCAACCTACTCTCCTGAGAACTTGTTGAAAGGTTTCGCGTTACTTGAGACAGAGAAACAAGGATTGAAGAAACAAAAGAAAGAGATCCAAGAACAAGCTGTTGCGGAAATGCTTGCAACACTCACAAAGCAAGGAAGCAAGGATGAAGGAGGAGGTGTATGAGCTGGAAAACAACAGACAGGGGACTTACTCTCTTCTGTCATAAGTGCGGTGTAGATTCACAGGCTGGAACAGAGAAACTTGAACCGCTTTGCTATCGCTGTGGCGACGCGTTGATCTCAAAGGATCGAGCTGACATTAAGTTGCAATTCACAGACGGACAGGGACAAAAAGATGAAGTTGAGCATCTCAAAGATGGTTCAACGATTATTCGCAAACCAGGGTCCGCACCACTGCGTATTGATAAGGGTGGATTTGTGCTTAGAATGGACGAAAGTGAAATTCAACAATTGAAAGAACGTTTAGATTCCCAACCAACAACGAGTGTAAAGTTACCAACATCTCATACGAAAAGTGGCAAGTTGCCTGATGCAGAATCAGGCACAGACCTTGGATCTGATGTGGAGATCAAGCCTGTCGCTGATAGTGTCTTTGTCCAGAGATTGATGATGGTAATGAAAGATAATCAATACGACCGTATCTTGCCTAAGCGTAAGAAAGGGAAGATTGATGGCAAGAACGTGTGGAAGTCGCAAGTTGGCCAAATCAACGTCTTCAAGGCTCGCCAAGAGCGACAAAACAAAGAGTATCACGTTGTTTTAGCAATTGATTGTAGTGGTTCTATGGGTGGTGATAAGTTGAACCGTGCCATAGAGACATCAGTCTTTATGAACCAGTCGCTTGAAAAAGCAGGGATTGATGTGACTGTTATTGCTTTCAATTGCAAAGCTGCTGTTGTGAAAGGACGCGATGAACGGCGATTAGAGAGTGGTAAATTAAGTTCAAGAATCTTCGATCATTATGTTAAAAACGACCGAGAAAATGATGATTTTCAAGGACTTGAACTTGCGATGAGTGTCTTGAGCCAAGACCAGTATGGCAAAGTACTGATGGTTTTTTCAGATGGTAGTCCAGCTCCTTGTGGATCTACTGAATGTCAGAAGCTAACAGGTCGTCTTTATTCAGAGAATAAAGCTCTAAACCAGCCGAGCCGTCTTAATAGTTATCTCCGTTCCTTTCCAACCGTTACAAGTATTGGTGTCGGTATTGTGTCGAGAGTTGTAGAAAAAATCTATCCGAAGTATGTCCTTGTAGATGACCTAAATGACTTTAAAGCAAAGATAATTCACGCGCTCTCTAAGTGTATTGTACGAGGCTAATCTACACGTTATAATAAACCATGACCTGTGCATCATTCCCTTTGTCGTTTGCCTATAAAAAAAATAGGCAGGCGTCTAAGGGGTCAATGCTAGGATTTGCATTTGAGTCCTTGAGCCTATGTCCCACACATAGGCAATGGGATGATGCACAGGTCATGATTAACACCTTGAAACTATGGCATTCAAACTAATTGGAGACAAAAGATATAGTCTAAAAGGTGACGCAGAAATTGGAGATGTTGTCGTCCTTCTTTGGAAGAATTACGTGAGACGAGCTAAGACTGGAGAGTCCAAGCCTATCGGTATTGTTATGAATTTTGTAGAAAAAAAGCCGTTCGTCCATTGGGTGCAACCAAATGAACTTTATGAAGTAGAAGTAGAAGTAATAGAAAGAAGTTCCCCTCTAAATAGTCCAATGGTAAAATAGAGATAGATACTTCACACTTCCACAGCCGTTTCTCGGAAACGGATCATTTGGAAAAACAGCGATTTACATTTGGGTGATGTAAATGGCTGTGGGTGTGTGAAGAGTTGTTCATTGAGTCCATGGGTGGCGGAAAACAGACGCTAGCGTGTAGGTTGGGGCAGGTCGACTGTAGACAGGCTTTCACGAGCCGTTAGGGAGTACAGTCTAACTAACGGGATTAAACCAACCATGCAAGGTGAAATACCTTGCCCTATGGACTGAGTGAATAAGTTGTTTGTTTAATTCAGCAGTGGCGGACAGTGAGCCGATGGGTACAACAAAAGTATTTATGTGTTCCGTATCTTTTGTACAGAATGGGGCATGAGAATACTTCTGCGAGATCAAACTCTCGCCTGCTGAATTGAGCAAACAACCCTTTGTGCCTTCCCAGTTGTTGAGTGAATAAAACAAAAGATTATGAAATATGTCTCTATAACAAAAGATAGCTTTAGCACTTACGAAGTTAGGTACATGGAAACGCCATCGCTTGTCTTAAAAGTTATTGGTGGTGTCTTTGAACACGATTTACCGAAATTTATTAGGGACAGATTTGAGAACTTAGTTGATTGATTAAACAACCCTTTGTGCCTTCCCAGCCGTGGTAACACGGTACCGGCGTGCTGTCAGTCCGTTTCCAATGCTTAAACATTGGGTTCGGCTGGGAGTTCACAAAGGAGGTGTTATGAAGATCGATCGTGTCAAAGTTGGCGATGAGATCCCTGGCTGTGACTGCAAGAAGGGCGAGGTGCGAGAAATCCGCCTTACCCGTGATCGACGAGCTTACATCGTCGTGTGCAAGTGCAATGCTTTGTACTATGTGTCTGTCACAGGGAGGCTCGAATGAAGCTCTACCAGGCTCGTGCTTTCTGCTCGATCTGCAACAAGCTCATCGTTAGCGAAGAGTGTTCCGAACTCGATGAAACGGAAGGGTTCATGCAACACTTCCACATGTCTGAGTTCAAACACTTCGTAGACGGTGAAGCCTCAATCTCCGAGGTCAAGCAAGACAAACCTGTCTTCCCTCCTCGTGAAGCTCAACCCAACAGCGGTATCAAGCCCCTCAAAAAGAAGAAGGCTGACCGCTACTAACGTCTAAGCCGTGGTCCCGAGGCTTTATTCGGGACACCAATTTTTTTTATGCCCAACCTCCTCTGCTTCCTGCTAGGTCACACCTGGATTCCCTATTGTGAGCAAGAAGGATATTTCTGTGAGAGGTGTTATAAGAAGAGTGAATAATTAAAAAGTAACAAAAACTTTGTGCCTATTATTCAACCTCATGCTGTAACGAGTCGCCTTGTTCGTAGTCCACAGGACATTGAACGTATCCGTAAGGATGTACCAGAGATGCTAAGCTTCTGTTGGACGACTGATAAAGAACCTGTGCCGATTGCTTATGCGATTGCTCATTCACAAATCACGTCTGAAGATCCGCTCACATTTTTTGTGACTCATGACGGAGTTATTGTTGTAAATCCGGTCATCATTAAATCAACACGACATACCGTTCCGCGAAAAGAAGGATGTATGTCGTTTCTCACAAGACACAAGCAATTTAAAGTAGATCGGTATAATAAGGTCACGGTTCAGTTTCAAGTCTTAACAGAAGAAGGTCTCAGTCCTTTACAAACGGAGAATTTGGATAGTCTCTTGGCACAGGTTTTCCAGCACGAAATGGATCATTTTAATGCTAAATACGTCTTCAATTATGAATAAATTGACACCTGAGAATTATTTTGCTCGTGGAACTCGTGCACTCACCCACAGCAAGATTAAAGATTTTGTAACTTGTCCCAATTACTTTTACCGTAAACATATCTTGAACGAGATTGAGGAGTCTACCTCCGATGCTTTCATCTTCGGAACGATTGTAGATCGCTTAGTTTCTGGAGAAGATTTTAGTACCAAGTACCGCATTGTAGACCGTCGAACGGCTAAGCTAAAGGAAGAAGCAGCCGACTGCGGCGAGACACTTATTCTTCAGAGTCAGTACGACGAAATTATTGAAGTTGCTGATGCGATTGAACAAACAGAAGCTTTTGCTCACATCAAACGGTTTGCTACGACTCAAGATATTCTCCAAGTAGAAATGGATATCAACGAACATTTCGATTCACTCGCGGGCCGTCCAGACTGGTGGTGGATCGATGGTGATACGTGCTATATCGTAGATCTTAAAACTTCAAAAACAGTTGATCCACGTCAGTATTACTATCATGCTCTTGGCTACGGATATGATACACAGCTTGCGAATTATCGACTCTTGCTCAAGACACTCAATCCACAGATCAAAGAATTTCGTTGCTTCAATCTGGTAGCGGCTAAACAGAAGGACGTGTATCGTGTCGAACTCTTTGAGTTTACTCAATTCCAGCTCGATCAAGCAGAAGCAAAACTTCAGATTTGGATCTCAGAACTGTGTGTGGAAAAAGAGTACAAGAGATATAATCCAACCTTTGAACGACCTGTTGAATTTGGAAAATATGGCGAAGATGCTCAGACCACATCAAGTTCAGATAGTGAGTTCAGCCTCGAATAAGTGCGGCTTGTGGCTGAAGATGCGTGTAGGTAAGACGCCTTCCGCTATACGGCTTGCGTGTAGCCGTGCGAAAACAGCCTTAGTGATCTGCCCTAAGTCACTGGTAACGCAATGGCAACGTGAGATTGAAACGTGGCGCGAGGGAGATTGTGAGTTCTACGTTTATTCCAAAGAGCAGTTCAAAAAGCACGTGAAAGAGATCAAGGGGTGTGAAGCTGTAATAATCGACGAAAGCCACCTTGCGTTCTCGAACTTTAAGAATCAGATGTTTAAAACCTTGATATCCTACATCAAGGTTCATGATCCCAAGTTCATCTGGCTGCTTACAGGCACGCCCTACACGTCTTCTTCTTGGTCTATTTACTCATACGGGCTTCTGCTAGGTAAAGCTTGGAACTGGTATAAGTGGAATCGCCACTTCTTCTATCAAGTTCGTATGGGTCACCGTGTCGTGCCACAGCCACGCGAAGATCGTGACAAAGAGTTGCAAGATATTATTCGTAGCCTAGGAATTGTCATTGATCTTAAAGACGTGGCGGATGTGCCAGACGACGAGGAGACTCTCGAATACTTTTCTCTAGGCGCCGAGCAAAAGCGCCTCATCAAAGAGAACTTTGACCCGTTACCAATCGTGAGATTCACAAAAGAACACCAACTGGAACAAGGTGTTCTGAAAAGCGACGGGTACACAGATACAGTATCTTTTTCAACTGAAAAAGATACTCGTATCAAGGAACTCGTGGAGCAGACAGAGAAAGTGATTATTGTTTGCCGGTACTTGGATCAAATCACAAAGCTCAAAGAGCTTTTGACCCCAACGGGTAGAAAGGTCTATGAAATCAGTGGCCGTGTTAAAGAAACAGCTGGTGATATTGCCATGCGTGCTGAGACTGATCCTTCAGCCATTGTCATCGTGCAAAGCGCTACAGGTGTCGGGTACTCTCTCAAAAGCTTCGACACAATGATCTTTGCTTCAATGGACTTCAGCTACGTGAACTACGAGCAGATGCGTAGTCGCATGAAAGCAATGGAAAAGACAGCAGGATGTACCTACATCCATTTATTGACAGAAGGAGACAGCATCGACCAAGCTGTTTATGATGCCGTGAAAGAGAAGCGAGATTTTAGTATCGAATTATTTAAGAAGAAATAGATATGCAAGAAACAAAATTTCGAGTTTGGGAGCCTCGTCACAGTGTCATGGTTTATCCAGACACCATCCAAATTGTTGAAGGAAAGGTAGATAAACTTTGGGGACAGGGATGGAAGTTCAGCAGTGATAGTGAACCCGACATGGTTCTCATGCAATTCACTGGTCTTCTTGATAAAAATGGCAAGGAGATCTATGAGGGGGATATTGTTAAACATGAAAATGATTCAGAAATTGGAGAGGTAACTTTCAAATTGGGATCTTTTGGAACGTCGATAGGATTTGCTGAGGCCGAGAACGAACACTCTGATTCAATCACTGGATGGGAAGTTCTTGGACACATTTATGCATAAGCACGAACAGTCTTTTTGCACAGCTCTCAAGAAGTGGCTCCGCTACAACTATCAAGAAACGTGTTTCATTGAAGCGAAGGTTGCGATGGGAACATCGCCACTGAATTACAAATCTGCGTTCAAAGAGCATCAACTTCCAACCCTTATCGCGCTTCAGCAAGGGCCATTCGGCTATAAGATTTCTGACCTAGATCGGATGCAAAAACCTTTCGACTTGCTCCATGCCTACAAGGCGAAGAGCTATGTCGCTGTTATGTGGATCCGCCCTGGCAACAAGACGTTTTATCTTATTGATCCAATTACGATTCAAGGTAAAATAGATGATGGTAAGAAGAGCTTAACGGAAGAAGAAGCAGCCAGAATAGCCCTATTGACAGGTTCTATTAAATAATCTATACTAGATTGTATATATGACCAAGAAAAGTGAAGAGGTGTTCGACGAGATCCGTAACCCTAAGCTGAGCATGGAAGAAGCCTCAAAAGCTCTTCAGCTTGCCGCGGAAACAGAGCTTAGACAATGCCAAGAGGAAATCGAGGCTACTCTTGCAAAGTACGGCTATGCCTTCGACATTAAGCACACCATTCAGATCGTTCCAAAAAGATAACCAAAAAAGACTGGTGGATAACCAGTCTTTTAATTACTAAGAATATGTTTGTATTCATTGTGACGTTAGCCTGCACACTCTACATCATCAAGGCTTTGACTGATTAAGCTTATTGATTTTCTGTTGAAGCTTATTCACTTTAACCGTTGGTTGAGGTGATGTATTTTTGCCAATCTCTGCGCCTACGGCAGAACCAAGTGCGCCCACGACTGGGCCACCTACAGCATTTCCTACCCAACCTCCAATAGATGATCCAACGACTCCACGAGAGATTTTGCTGAGTGCAGAACCCTTTGGAACAATGCGACCGTCTGAAGCATTTAAGAATCGGATCATATCCGCATAACGTCCATAAATTTTGTTCTTTGCTTGAATATCGACCTCTCCCTTATAAGCCTGTTCAATCATTTTTTGAGCTGCGGCACCACCTGTAAAAGCAACTTTTTGTTGAGGTGTTCTTTGAGAAGGGTTTTTTTGTGCCGCTGATAATTCCCAAAAACCAGCTTTGTTCGCGTTTAAATCAGCACTGCTCACTTTGTCTCCATTACCAATTTCGACCAACTGCTCTTTTGTACTTAATCTGTTCCAAGTTTCTTGACCAACCTCTTGAATTTTAGCTTCACGTAACTTGATTGAATTTTTCCTCACTTCACCAGCAACCAGCTCTTTGATGGCATTATGCGCTTCTTCACGAACTGTTTGAAGTGAATTTTTGTTGTATTTATTCCAGTCAGAGATCATCTGACGTTCAAGAGCCTTATAGGATAGTTCTTTTGGATTCTCTGTAAGCACTTTTTGTAAGTCTGCATATGCGGCGTCTCTTTGTGGAACAAGATGTTCGCGCATTTTTGTATTGTCAAGAACTAAACGTCCACCATCTTTAATAACATCGGGTGTTACACCTGACTCTGCCAAGTCCTGAACGACCTGTTTCTCGTTTCGGATTTCATTCTTGATCTCTGTGGATGTTCTACGATAAAGATCATTTTGAAAAGCGTCCTTTCGCATCTGTAGGAGTTTCTGTAATTTCTTGGCTTTAGCATTTTGAGCCATGTTTTGAAACATCGGCACAACTTCTGGATCTAACAGCATGGACTTCCATGCTGCTACTGGTTTCCCTTCAGAAAAGAGAGATCTCGTCGTTTGAACTGATTTACCAAGATCGGAAGTACCAGTTTTGGCAGCTACGGCAGCCATGCCTAAAGAAAGGCCGCCTTGTAGAGCTAGGCCAGGATCTCCTTCCTTCACTCCTTCGTAAACATCTTTTGCTCCTTGGTAACCTTGTCCGTAAGCAACGGACAAGTTCGCTAAACGACCTACAGTCCCAAGTTTACCAACAGCACCAAGTGGTGCTGTTTCTGTTCCACTTTTACCAATCTCATACCCAAAACTAGCCGTGTCCTTTGCTCCTTGAACAATGTTTGCTCCAAGGTTCTCAAAAGCTGGACGACCTTTAATAAAGTTTGCGGCCGGAGTGAGGAATCCAGCAGTTGCTCCACCAATAAGGCCACCAGCGGCTCCTACTACGCCACCAACAGCTTGCGGAATACCTGTGTAATCCATTGCTTTCGTCACTGCACCGACACCTGTATTGATTACATCTGCTGTTTTACCAAAAACACTCTTTTCTGGTTCTGGAGCAGATTGTCCTACGTTTTGCTTAGCCTTAGCCGCTAGAACAAACTGACGAATAAAGGCTTCATCTTTGCCTTGTTCTTTAAGCTTCTTCCCGTAGTCGATAATTTCTTGGTCTGTATATGCCATATGATTATTGACCCATAATAGCTTTCATTAAATCATCTCCACTAGTTCCTCCACCACCACTCTCAATCTCTTGCGCGATGGCATCAAGTTCAGATGTTTCGGATGAACCTCCGAGGAGGCTGTCAGCTTGTTGTTTTACAGCAAGATAGGTATCCACAAGTCCACTCACATCACGTCCCGTACCAGCTTGAACTTTCAACTTTGTCTCGATACTTCTCTGAACAGATCGGATTGTTGCACCAAGTAAGAGCTTACTAATTTCCTCTGTCGATTTTAGGTTTGGTAATGTCTGTGAATACTGCTTGATGTCATTATCGGTAAGCACACCAACTTCTCCATAAACACCACGTGCCAATGTTGGAACAATAGCTGTGAGCTGGGCTTTAATCAACGCTGCCTTTTTGTCGTAGGGGTTATTGGAACGAATAATTCCTGTAATCGGCCCAGTGGCTTCTTTATCAATCGTTTTCTGAAGATCGTCAATCTGACCAATGACATTGATCGCTTTTTCAAGCGAGACAGAGGTTGCGTCAGAAACATCTTTACCACCCGCACTTGCTCGCATGTAACCAACAAGGTCTCCTTTGTCCTTGGCTTCTTGTGCCAAGCTCTGTAATTTTGTTGCTACTGCCGTGCGATCCTTTGTTGGAAGATCATTCACGTTGATCTTGGCACCATTGAAAATATCAATGGCAATTTGATCTGATTTTGAAATTTGTGAGTTGCTGCCAGTCTTTCCTAATGCGTTAGTAAATTTCTTTACATACGCAGGAACGTCGTACTTAACGCCCATGCTATTTGTTCCAACTTTATCTTCCCATCCAACTTCACTACCACTGTTCCATTTGGCAGCAATTTGTTGAGGAGTAAGACCCTGGTTCAACCATTGTTGAATCTTAAACTTAGCCACGTTGTCTTGGTTCTCAGGTGTAGCTGACGGTACTTCACCTGTAGCTTGTTGCAACTCACGTGACCACGATTGCCATGTTCCTGGCATAAATTGATACGCACCATACTCTCCTGAAGCACCTCTGGCTGAGTAGTTACCACCACTTTCGATCTGTTTGATGGCATTTGCTACTTGTTCAGCAGAAGCGCCAGAAACATCATTCGTATACCCACCATTGCCATCCTGGATGAGACCCGCATCTCGCATTTTAATCGTTTCATCAACAGACAAGTGACTATTCTTATATGCCTCAAGTTTAAGCGAGTTCGCGTATTGCTGATTGAGGATCTCAATGGCGTCTGCGTGCTGTTGAGCTTCGTCAGTAATTTTTTGTAGTCGGTCACTCTCGTCCTTATAAGCTGTATAGGCTTGATTATAATTGTTGAGAGCTGTCGTTGCCATGTCTTTGTACGTACCACTCATCTTGCTAATAATGTTCGAGAAATTGGAAAAATCACCCTCCATCTTTGCCCCCTGTGAAGCAATGGATTGTGAGAGTGCACCAATACCTGTGACACCAAGTTCCTTAAACAGTGGATTCTCACCGATTGGCTGATTTCCCATACCGCTCTTTGCACGAATAGCATCCTGCAAAACCTGGAGAGCAGTATTTGGTTGAGAAGTTTTCTGCATTTCGGCTTTAGCGGTCTCTACATTTCCTTGCAACTGAGAAAGTTTACTTCCTTCGACAGTTTGTGAAAGTGGGTTCTGAGGAGTAGTTGAACTTATACCCGTTGCAGAGTACAGACTTTGATCGACGGTGCTTTTTAATTCATCTGGCAGCCCACCAGCGGTTGGTGGATATGCCAGACGATAGACAGCTGCACGTTCAGAAGGATTATTAAGATCAGGCAACCGTTTATTGTTACCTTGAAATGCGCCGACAGCGCGTTGTTCGGCTGCTTTATCTCGCTTGATCATATTAAATGTTTGTCTTTAGTTTCTGACTCGTAGCCCAGTTATCAATAATACCCTGTAAGGTACTTGCCATCTTACCTTGCTTAGAAATGTCATTTGATCCTGCTGTAACACCTGCTGCTGTAAAGTTAAGACCAGGAACAGCACTTGTCGCAGATGACCCTAAGAAGTCTTCAGCTCTACGTCCAAGTGCCTGTTGATTGGCAGCGTAACGAGCAGCAGACGACGTTGAAACAAGACGATTGGCTTGGTTTACGTTACCTTCATAAAAAACATCACTCAAACCGGCAAATGGTGTTTGGACAGGTGTGGCAACATTTAGAGCACCTGGTTGAGCGTAGGCGCTTCCAGCTCCTAAATCTTCGATCCCCTTGCCCGTAAACGTCATTCCGCTCTTTTCCAATCCTTCTTTGGCTTGACGTACAGCTTGACCGCTATTCGCACGTTCCGCTTCCAATTCTGCGGTACGAGCGGTCTGTAAGTCCCCAAACGCCGTACCTAGATCTTTAATGGCTACGTCGGCAAGTTCTTTATAATAAGGATCAATGGTATCTGTTTTAATCTTATTAAAAGTATTGATGATTTCTTCAGGTTTAAAATCCGTGGCATCTGGATAGTTGCCCACCGTTGTTTTCCACAACGACTTAATCTCTGGAGGTAGATCACTGGCATCAATAATTGCGATCGCATCATCGTAACGCTTCTTGCGGTCAGCCCCCATTTCTTTTGAAACGTAGCCGTATTTCTTTTGCTCTGCACTCAAAAACTGCTCCAACATCTGTGGAGTTTCCTTAGACCAGTTAGCAAGTTCAGCTGACGTAGCCGTACGATCAAAATATTTCTGATAAAGGTCATTAACGACTTTGGCATCAGCAGGATGAACATTATCTAATGCGCCATTACTAGGCGTGAGGTTATTAGGCGTAGGTGGCTTCTGATCTTGTGCTTGTGCATTGATTGCAGCCTGATTAGCAACTTCTTGCTGTCTGGTGTTTATTAGATTTAACTCAGACTTCAACTGTTCTGGAGAATAATTGGCTAGTTCAGCTGCTTTATCTGCTTGATACATTGATCCATTAAAGTTGACGTAACGTGAACTTACAGCTGAACCGTTAGCAAGCATGTTCTTTTCGTCCTGATCACCTGACTGCAAGAGACGATCATATTCACTTAGGCCAGTTTGTTCATTGACAATTTTCTTGAGAATGTTTACAGCCTCTTCGTGTGAGAGACGAGTAAATCCTTGGCCAGATTTTGCTGGCATATTGAAGTCTGGAACGAGCCTTGGAGGGTCATTTGGATCAGTCTGAAACCAGGCCATCTGTAGTGGCTTGATGTTTTTAACCCCAGATTGAAGTTGTTGAAGGACGGCTTTTGCTTCTGCCATATAAGATTATTGTAACACTTTTTTGATTACGTGGGCTAAGATTATCTGAATCTGTTTACTCGTTGCTTCGCCCGCTTCTAGTTTCTGAATAATTTGCTCTAAGTTTGGACGAGATTGAGTTGTTAAGATCCTGATTCGTCCACGATCATCTCTGTCGTAATCAAAACCTTGTTTGATTTTCTTGGCTTCATCGCTCTCATCGTCGATTGTGATGCTGGCGTCTGGAAATTCTATTTTCATATTAACCTGTTACTTTTACACGATAGTTGTTATAGCAAGAGCTGATCGTTCCAAGTCCTCGGTTATCTTTACCCATGTTCATCAGAATCGGTGTATCTGTACTTCTTGCAATAGACGTTGTATGGGTGGCAACAAGTGTCTCATTCACATAAAACTTGTTATAACCTGTGTTTGCCGTTGTTGTGTAATAGACCTTTATACGAAGGTCATAAATATAATCTCTATTACCACCACCTGGATCTTCCTCTTCTGCTGTAATCTCGACTTCAATACCAGTTATATTTTCCCATGTACTTGTATCAAATCCAAAAGACGAGAAACTAAACTCATTTGCAATCGTATCTCCGAAATCAGTGACTGTTGGCATGAGAGAAACAACAAAGTTTGCATTTGTGAACTCTGAAACAGACCATGTTCTTCCCCATGTTGAATACTGTCCACCTAACGTGAAGACCGTTTTTGCTGCTGTTCCGTTAATTCCTGTCAAAACTCCAATAGTATAATTAGTTCCACCGTCCCAACTAAGAGCAATCTGGTGGGCATAATGTTGACCAGCGGTACATTCTGCAAAGGTATTTGTATCAGCATCGATAGCATTAGCTTCGTTTGTCCACCCAGCGTCAGGGTCTGCTGTTGCTGTTGCTCTTGTAAATCCAGTATCTGAGATAGCTGGAAATGCTGCGTAACTTGTCTCGACACGGTAGTTATTAAAGTCGGTATGTGTCACGCTACCAGATAGATCCGTAATGTCTTGACTAGAGGTTGACGTATCAAGTCCAGACGAAGAACTGGCATAAACTTTGTTGTCCCATCCGACTATAAATCCAGCGTGGGATTTTTGAAGAATACGACCTTGTTGATTGATACAGGTTGAAGTATCAATAAATGAGTTGTAAGTCGTTGTGCTGTCTGTAAGCCCCCAGAAAAAGCTGTTTCCTTTTGTTGATCCGCTATCTTGTGCACTTGCAGAAGAAGCGTGGCGAATGAAGTAGCTGTAACTCTTTGTCCAGTCAAATGTTGAACCAGAACCAGTTATATTGAAAATACCAAGTGTTCCTGAAGCCAGAGACCAAGAAGCTCCTGCAATAGCGGATGGATCAAACTTCGTTGTTAAAAGTGAGCGTGTGATTGTCGCACTTGAGACAGACTCAGTTAGCGTATCTTTCCAATGTCCTCTAAACATTCCGTAGTTAAGGTCAGATGTAGCTTCGTCTTCTACCTGAACAGCCGAAGTCCCATTGATTGTTGAATTGTCCGATGTAATAACGATAGCAGAAGCATGAACAACCCCTGATTCAGTAACTCGGAAATCTGCGGTTGCACGATTGGCATACGTGTCCCCTGCCCAGAAACGAACATCGTCTCCCGCTGTTACAGTTGAAGCAAGACCAAAAGAGTTTGCTACGTCACGAATATAATCTGCACCAATATCAAATCCTCCAATCAAACCAGCTCTTGCAGTGATAAGTCCGGAGTTTGCGTTGCCAGACGGATTTGTATAGAGAGCTTTCACCTGATTTGCAGACAATGCCGATGTGTAGATTGCACATTCGTCCATCGTTCCTTGAAAGGTATTGAACGCATCGTGACTAAGGCGGAATGTTCCACCTGTGTTCAGTGCAACGGCAAAGGCGAGGGCTGTTCCAACCTCAACACCGTCAACATAGAATCGTGACGTTGCTCCGTCGTATGTTCCAACGAGATGATGCCACGTTGTACTGCCTCCATGAGCGGAAGCAACGAGTTGTTGTGTATTCGTTCCATCGCGTACTCCCCAGACCCAATTTGTTGCATCCGAGTACATGATCCAGTCTCCAGCAGCAGCCCAGTCGTGCCAAATAATGCGATAAGAGTCGCCAGGGGCAGTTGCTTTAACCCAGATGGATACTGAAATAGCGGCTGTTGGAAGGGAAGCCGCACCAGAGATTGAAACGTAGTCCGTTCCATTAAAGGACAAACCTTGATTTACGACACCTTGTGCGTAGGTTGTCCCTACCCCCGTACCTGTGCGTGCGTTACCTGAAAGGTCGATAATAGTGAGTCCAGATCCTTCGTCCATGCCCCAGTGACCAAAAAGAAGATCATCTGTTGGAAGATTTGGAATAGAACCAACAGCAAGCGATCCCGCAATGTTTAATGCTGAACCCGTCCATTCAATGTAATTAGAAGCGTTACCCACATAAAACTTAGCGAGGTCTGAATCTGAGTCGTCGATACCCCAAATAAACCCAGAAGCAGCTCCTGCGTTTGAAAAGTCACCTGCTGCAATCCCTGCTCGAATTTCCACGTCTCCTGTACCAGCGGCGACTGCAAGAAGGATAGACTTGGAACTGATCGTTCCAGCTGTAAGTTTGCTTACGGCAAGGTCGCTGATTTTGGCATCTGTAACAGCCAAAGAATCAATCTGTGCTGTTTGTACAGCGAGTAAAGCGATCTTTCCTGTCGTGACAGCAAGGTTATCAATTTTGGCTGTGGTAACAGCCAACGCATCAATTTTTGCGGCAGTAACAGCCAACGCATCAATTTTTGCTGTAGTTACAGCCAACGCATCAATCTGTGCTGTTTGTACAGCGAGTAAAGCGATCTTTCCTGTCGTGACAGCGAGATCATTCAACTTGGCTGTCTCCACGGCAAGATCTACGAGTTCGGCTGTATCTACGGAATCAGCATTAAGAAACGTACCTGTAAGGTCTCCTGATGTGATCGAGATAGAAGTAAAAGTTGCGGCTCCGGCTTCCGTGATACGTGCAGGTGCTGTTGCACGATTCGCGTAAGTAGCTCCAGCCCAGAAACGTACATCATCTCCACCAGTAACAGTAGATGCGAGACCGAAACTGTTGGCTGCGTCTCGGATGTAATCTGGACCAATATCAAAAGCACCGATTGTACCTGTTGTAGCAACAATGGAATCAACTACGAGGTTCTTGATTTTGGAAATGTCAATACTCCCTTGTCGAAAAAATTGATCCGTCTCAATGATTTCTTCGTCCATGTTACCTGGAATCAAAACCCGTTCGCCCCACTCGTTGAGTCCAGCGGCTTCATGCCAAGGTGATTTTAGTCGAGAGATTCCAGGCATACTCTTATAACTTTGAATCTGCTCCAAGCAGTAGGGTTAAACCATAAAACTCGAAGGCTTG
>Ga0208245_1000719_pt1 | contig 24711 bp, 22 predicted proteins | sample RifOxyC1_FD_184035 | JGI IMG/M metagenome (GOLD analysis project Ga0208245, IMG submission 184035) | Soil microbial communities from Rifle, Colorado - Rifle Oxygen_injection C1 (SPAdes) | ecosystem: Environmental > Terrestrial > Deep subsurface > Rock core/Sediment | place: Rifle, Colorado... | reverse complement strand
CCAATCAAACCTGGTGACAGAACTCAGTATCGTCTCCTCCGCCATTGAAAGAGATCGTGGTTCATTTTTATATGGAGACAAAATATCGCCAACTGCTATTTCTTCCCTGAATGACATCCTTAAATTAGCCGCCGAGCGAAATATCGATGTTGTTGGTTTTTTACCTCCCTACCCCAATCAATTTTATCAACAAATAGCTAGAATGGATGATGTCTACCAAAAAAATATGACCTGCCTGCCCAGAGAGATTGATTATGTTTTTTCTCAATACCATTTTAATTTTTATGATTTCTCTGATATAAAAATATTGGGGGCTAGTGACCAAGAATTTGTCGACCCACAACATGGAACTGATAAATTATTTTTACGTCTAGCTATTTATATGGCGGAGAGAGATCCTCTACTAAGTAAATATTTTGATTTAGAAAGATTAAACAAGACGCTGCGAGAGACTAAGGGTGATTATCTCCAACTGCAATGATTAACCTGACTTTAATTAAGCGCTAACAAAATTTCGTTAACTGTCCGCTGGCTGGCTTGGCCGTCTAACCGATAACATTGCTCATTAATGATCCGTTTTCTTCCCTCATAATCAAGTGCGGGGTCTTCGATGTATTTAACTATCAAATCTTCTAACTCAGACAGGCTGTGCGCCAGCCTGACCCCGCCACTTTTAATAATCGGCTGATAATGTTCAAGATCATAAAAACGCCTGACACTTTTTAGGTAAGGCTTAGTTTTTTCATCAAAGGCAATATTGATGACTGGCTTATCAAAAGCTGCCGCGTCGATTGACGAGGTCCCCTGATAATTAATAATCAGATCAGAATGATAAATAGAGCTGGCCATGATTTCCATCGCTTCTTTAGAGATTTCTCGATCCGTCATTTTCCCGTCGCTAAACGAGATTAGACTATGGGATGTATCAATAAATACCACTCCAGGAATCTTGGTAGAGAAAGTTTTATTAGTATTAGGGTGAAGGGTGACTAAAAGTTCATAATTTTTAAATTCTTCTCGCCTGGTTAAAATTTGGGCCAAAGCGGTAATCATTCGTTCATCTTGACCTTCATCACTCAAACCAATCGGCATAAAATAAATATATCTTTTATCAGAGTTTGCTCCGATTGATTTAACAAAATCTTCACGTGGAATCCTCAAACTTTTATCGGTGTAATAATCAAAATGCGACAAACCGACGACCGCTATTTTGGCCACATCCGCTTCAGCATATTTTACCAATTCATTTTTCATTAATTCCGTTTGAGCAATATATCTATCAGGCTGAATTCTCACATTTCCCTTATTGACCGTCACATTATCCCAAGAACGAACCATGCCAATAGAACAAATATGACGGCTCCTGGCCGAGCGGAGAAACATCACGTCTTGATCAGCCATAACTTGAGAGACCACCACTAAATCTGGTTGGTACTGATCAAACAATGACTCTACTTCCTGGTTTAAGCCTAATAACCGACTGTCCATAAATCTGACCAACCGACGCAACAAAGATAGATGGCCAAAAATCAAGGTCAGCAATCTGATGGCAAAATATTTTAGATATCTGCCCGTTAAAATGAATTGCTCTTGTTGAACTATTTTGACAGTTTGAGTGTCAACAAAATAATAGTAAAGGGAACGAAAAAACCTATCTCCGACAGTGGGCTTGAGGGCGGATAACCCCTCGATAATAACATTGGGTTGGCTAAATTCTTTTTGGTAGTATTTTTGTTTAAAGTCTGGGGCGATAATCACCACCTTCAAATCTGGCTGAGCCGCTAAAAGAGGAAGAATATTAGTCCTTAAAATATTTCTAGCCAAATGGCCGTGGAAAATAGTAATAAAAATTGTTTTGGTTTTTGAGCTCATGTCATTAAGCGATAAATCTATCCAACTATATCATCAAAAACAAAAGGTTGTCGAGCTTGAAAATTGGGTAAAATTGGGTAAAATCGTGTTATAATTAACAAAAAATATGTACCGAAATAAAAAAATATCCGTTTATCTCCCTTGTCGTAACGAGGCCACCCATCTTAAAAACATCATCGCCAGGATTCCAAGTTTCGTAGACGAAATTATCGTCGTTAGCAACCGTTCGACCGACCACACCTTGGCCAGGGCTCGAGAATTAGGAGTAATGGCGATCCAAGACGACCGAGTAAAAAACGGCATTGGTTATGGTTTTGCCCATATGACTGGTTTAAAAAATTCCACTGGTGATATTATTGCTACCGCCGACGGCGATGGAACTTATCCATTGGAACAATTAGACCGAGCCATTGATTTTCTTTTAGATCAGAAATTAGATTTTGTCTCGTGCAATCGTTATCCTCTGCAACCAGGAACAAAAATACCATTTAAATTACAACTGGGAGTCAATCTGCTCAATTGGGAGGTCAGATTGCTCTATGGTCTCAAAATCAATGACATTCTTTCTGGGATGTGGATACTCCAACAAGAGGTCGTTAAACATCTGGGTCTGACCGAAGGTGATTGGAATCTTAGTCCCCAAATAAAATTAAATGCGGCTACCACCAAGGAAATAAGTTTTGCTGAATTTAGTATTGGCCAAAGCCTCCGTTTAGGCCAAACCAAACAACATTATTGGAAAACGGGATTCAACCATCTGTGGTGGATTTTTAAAAATCGATTTTAAAAATCGCTAGCAGAAAAAACGATTCACTCTCGGGGCTGATAGATAGAAAACTCTCCTACTTTTGTTACAAGATAAAAATCACGCCATAAAATATCCTTTGGAGCCAGATCGCTATCAGCCACCACCAAAATATCGAGACGATAAACTGGAGAAAATTTGCTTTCTTGCAACTTGACTAGATATTTTGCCAGTGATTTGTCTAAATATCGTTTCTGATCCCGGCGCAGAGCTTCTATCTTAGGACAATCTTTTTCTCTAAAGCGACTGATAAAAGAATTTTCGGCTATTCCAAATAATGGTTTAGCGAACAAGCGAAAATGGCGACAGCGTATCTCTGCCCCATAGACACTGTCAATCGCTAGCTCGCCATTAGCTAACTGATCATTAGGGAAAAAAACTCTAGAGACTAACCACCGGTGCAATATCTCTTTATCGTTGATAACATCCGTAAAAAGCAAATCAGACCAATAGACTCGATCTTTGGTATAGAGAGCGACATAGCTTGAAACGGTAGAATCAGCTAACACCACCGAGTATTTATGCTCGCGCAAATAATTGATTAGTGGTATCATTTTTTTTGCTTCCTGTTGGGTCTGCAAAGGAAACGCTAAGCCCTTGTAAATCAGAGCCGAAGTATACAAGGTCGATAAAATAAAAATTAAGACTAGGGTAATAGTTTTGTAGCGAGAAAAAAACTTAAGCACCGGCTGTCTAAAGAAAACCAGCGCCGTGATAACAAACATTGAGCTAGCGACCACTAAATATCGACCAATAAAAGCCACCTTAAAACCCAAATGACTAAGACCTGCTAAGAGATACCCTCCGCCAGCAATCAAGGCCAGACCCCCTAACCATTTTGGGTAAGAATATTTCCGGTTGTCGGACCACACAGAAGCGGCGGCCATAATAACTAAGACTTCGGTCAAAACAATGTAGTGATCATTGGCAAAATAAAATCCCGTGATGACGTTACTATTTAACCCGACGATAGCCGCTAGACCAAAAAAAGCATAACCATAACGGCGAGATAACAACAAGACCCAAGTGGCCACAAATACCACTATAGTTTCTATTGGATGATAAATTAAAAAGGTTTTCGAAAATTGAACGACCCGTCCTAGGGTGGCAACAGCCGTACCACTACCACCCCAAAAATAGGCAGCGTATAAAATCATAAACAAAAAGACGGACCAAGGTGACCAAATAACACTGGCCCAAATCACCCCCTTTCGTTGATCTTTATTGACCGTAAAAATAAGACGGATCCACAACAACGAAATAGCCAAACCACCCAAAGAAAAAGAAACGGCATGCCAAGAAAATAGTAGTAGCGATAGACTGAGAAGAAGCAAACGTTTTCCCGTGGTTAAACCTTCTCTTATCCCCCATGACCCCAGATAAACACCGAGAAGTATTGGTGGTAAATACCAATTGCCCAAGGCCATACTTTGAAACCTGATATAGCCCCAGATACAAACTACGCTAAAAGATAAAATACTGGCCACCAAAAAACCACAACCAGCCTCTCTCAGAATCAAAATCAATAATAAGAAATACGCTACGGCCACAAAAATACGCAAAAAAGTCCAGACCAAAGCAATCGGGATATCAGAAATGAAAGGAAGGTGAGCAAAAATTGATTGCAATAAAGTATAGTGTGAGGGAATATTTGGCTGTTCATGGAGATAAGAATTAGGTACAGTTTGCCGGCTATTGATGGCGGCATTTAAGATGGTCAGATAATGAGCATTATTAGGCTGGAATGAGCGTATCGGATCTAGACTTTCTCCCGTTTTGTAATCTACATACAAGTCAGGTAGTGCAAAAAATATCGAAATAATTATTGTCAAAAAGAACAGCAATATTACCTGCTTCTTTTTTTGACGAAGTTTTAAAAAAAATCTAGTTATTTTTTCTAGAACAAATTTGAATTTAAAATTCGACAGGGTTGCCATATCTTTTCTCATAAATTTTAATAGGTTAAGCTCCATCGACATCAAAAACCAACCAATGATACAAAAAATAACTCCAAGTCGCAATTAAGACACTGGAGATAATCTGAGACAAAATATAGTAGAGGCCAACCAGATCAGTCAAAAAATAAAGTAACGAGGTATTTACCACCAAATTAGTAACAGCCACAGCGACAAACATTAGAAATTTTTTATCTGTTTTGTCACGGGTCAAATCATTAAAAGTCAGATTTTTATGCAAAACAAAACTGACAAAAACAGAGGTGCTAAACGACACAATACTAGACAACAAATACCAGACTCCTAATTTTGAAGTCATTAAATACAAAATAACAATATTCGTCGCCATACCGGCAAAACCGGAAAAAATGTATTTAACCAATTTCAAAAATATGGGGCCGAAGGATTTACCTTCTAATAAGCCGAGGATTTTATAATATTTTTTTTTAAACATGAAGACCCTTCCCTGGTAAAAAGATTAGCTTATTTTTTTATTTAGTCTAAAAATTGCCACTCCATCATAAGGTTTCTCAGGATCATTATCTATACCAGCTAAATTCCATTGGTTTTTCTCTCTCACATAATATCTTTTTTCTTTGATGGTAAAAAACTGGCCCAATTTGCCCTCAATATCATCCCGAGTATAAACCCGATACCAAATCCCTTCGCAAAAGCTTTTGGCATAAGGCACCGAGATGATAGCGCAACCACCTTCGGCCAGAGAATCAGCAAGTCTGGCAAAAGCTTGGACGTCATAGTCATTGTTTGGTTCATCGGCTCCTCCATATCGCTGGCTAAAACCAAAATGTTCAATCACTGATAGAGATATAATACCATCAAATTTTTGACCAAAATCGTATTTTAGAAAGTCTCCCTTAAGACTCGTCAAATTAGGATGAGAAAAAGGATAGTCTCTCAAATCAATAGCTGAGACTTGATAACCGAGGCTCGCCAACTCCAGAGAAAAAGAACTGGCGACATGCCCAATCTCTAAAATATTAGTATTTTTAGGATCAGCAAAACATCGGCCTAACCACTGATGAGCCATTGGAAATTCCAAAATTCTTTCACTAATGGCCAAATCTTCCTTGGCCACCGACAAACTAAATCTCTGGTAGGCCCAAGCCATCACACCCAGTAAACCTACCTTGGTGATAACTGCCTTAATCGGATATTCAAGCGGATAAGGATAACTGGCCTTAAAATTGCGAATAGATTTGAACATAGCTTTTGATTTGATTTTTCCAACTCATTTTATCAGCCCAAGACAACGAACCTTGAGAAAAATTTCCTGCCAAGTTTCTGTCGAATAAAATATGACTGGCTTTTTTAATAATATCTTCTTCGTCATTAATATTTACCAAATAACCATTAACTTGATCGAGGATAGCATCTTCGGCTCCCGTCCTCAAACAGCCAATCACTGGCACCCCGGCGCTAGCCGCCTCGAGAAACACTAGACCAAAACCCTCGATATCGTTATTGTCACGCCGAGAAAGCAGAATAAATAATCTGGCCCCGCAATAAATGGCTTTAAGCTGTTCTTCAGTTTGGTCTTTGACAACCAAGACTTTGTCGGCCAAGTCATAAGTCTCAATTACCTTTTTAATTTCTTGGTAGTATTCATTATTCTGATCTGGGTTAGCCACGATCACATAATAGAACTGAGGATATTTTTCCGATAGGGCTTTAAATATTTTTACCGATACATCATAGCCCTTTCTCCTTTTAAAACTACCCACCGATAAAACATAATCTTTCCCAAAAAAAGGGTTGGGGGCAGGAGGGGTTATTGACGGCCGAGACCAGTGGTCATTGATACCCGGGCATATAACCTCTATTTTTAATTCTGGCCAGACGGCTAATATCTCATTTTTAACAAAATTGCTGATAGCTGTAATCTTGGCACTTCTAGACATGGCATATTTCATCAAAACAGAAATCGGAAATTTCTTTAAACCTTGGACCGAGCCTGTGCCGACCGCGGTTAAAACCACCGGCCGATGAGTCAGGGACCCTATCATTACCGCCAGAAAACCATAAGGATAAACATCAAAAACATGGATTAGGTCGGCCTGTCTGGCTTCGGCTAATATTTTTCTAAAATTCAAGACGAATTTTATTTTATGTTGAAAAGAAAGAAGATCTTCTGACGTTGCCACCGTTACTGTCAAATTCGGCAAAATGATTTTAGCTGAATCGATGATTGAATTGACCAGCCGGCCAATTCCAGTCTGAGGATTCATAGAGTGACAGATATAAAAAATTTTCATGGCAATTATTAAAATTAATTTTTGGACATACTAATCAGATCTTGATAATACGTTTGGTCTTCCCATTCTGAAATCTTTTTCGTTGGATAAGAAAAATTCAAATCTTTATGACAGATAATAAAAATATGCGGGGTAAAATATTTTGCCAATCGATCAAAAAACTTGGACTGGAAAAGAAATGGCCTCTCCTCTTCTATTATCCAGCCCGCTCTCTTTACTGTCAGAGCCAGAGTTGTTGTATTGAAAAAATTAATATGATTACTGGCCAAAACACCTTGAAATTTTTTAAAACGCATCAAAAAAAGACACCGAGGCAAAACCGGGACACCGATAATAAGTCGAGAGTTGCCAGCCGTAAATTTTCTTAACTTTATTAAAAAAGCGTGAGGAGAAAGTAAATGTTCAAAAAGATTATTGGCCCAAAGACAATCAAATTTTTCTTCACGATTAATAACATTATCAATCATTTCGGCATTGCCGGCCACCATCAACAAATTATGGCTCCGGCCATACTCGACTTCTGACAAAGTAGAGCTAAGACCCAAACTGCCCTGACCAAAATTGACCAAGTATTCTCCATGGCCACAACCAATATCGAGAACTTTTGATTGACCGAGGTTAAACCTCTTTAATATTCTCCCAAAAGTTTTTGACTTTTTTACCCCTAAATATCTACTTTTTACATCCATGTTTAACAACTATAACCCAAGTTTAAGATTATTTCCAATCAGTGATTATCTGTCCACCAGCATTGACGCCCCAAGTAAAAATAGGGCAAGTATTATGTAATTGAGACCAGTATTCAACAGACACGGCAGTCCAAGCTACGTCTGAAGCACCCTTGATATGGTTTTATTTAAACTGTGTTGATGGGAGTAGGTCACCAATTGCTTTTCGATGATTTTTTTCTTCCCCTCATCTAAAGATAAAAAATATCTTAGACTTGACGCTAGGCTTTCCTTATCTTCCTCACTACAGACTAAAAAATGGTCTATTTTTTTAAGATCCACCAAAGAATGATTGGACACAATGGCGATCGAACTGCAGGCCATGGCTTCGAATATAGTTTTATCGAGACTGCCACTGGGTGTCAGATTAACAAATAATTCGTGTTGATTATACAATCTGACAGTTTCCCGATTTGGCACAGCAGATAGAAATTTGACCCGATCAGGTAGATTTAGAACACTAACTCTCTCTTTCAAATCGTTGTAATATTTTTGATCTTTAGGTAATGGGTCGCCAACAAAAGACACTGAAAAATCTAGGTCTTTTGGTAAAAAAGCCAAAGCTCCAATCAAAATATCTGGTTTTTTAATTGGAGAAATTCTTCCTAAAAACAAAATACTGTGCGGTATCTTTTCTATTGCCTCATCGCGTTTAAAAAAATCGGTATCAATACCAGCCGGCATAATTTCTGTTTTTTTATATCGTGCCGTAAAAGATTGATGCGAGGTGCAAAAAACTCGATGAGCCAAAAAGACTGCCAAACGAGTACCGAGATTCCCCATAGGATGATTGCGCCAAAGTAAAATCTTTTTACCAGTCAATCTCCACCAGCCACCAGCCAACCAAACATACTCTTGGTTCATATGCACAAAAACCGTATCGTAATTTTGACGTTCCTGCCATAAATATTTGTAAAAATTAAAAAGATACCCAAAACGTCCAAGATTCCTTTCTTTCCCCAGAGACAAAACTTTAACATTAATGGGCAAATCATAGGATCCTTGGCTCAAGCAAATAACCGTGATTTTTTCACAATGCTTGGCAAATTCTTCCACCCAACGATGAAAAAACCCGAGCACGGCATCATCACGGTCAACTTTTTGGGTAATAACTAACAATTTCATTTTAGCTTTTGGCTTCCTTATTTATCGATACTAACCTCTGCCATCCTTCTTTGTAAAGCTTCACCACCTCCCCCTTGGTCGGCATTTTAGCCACCGCCGTTTTAAGACCCGAAGCCAAACGTTGACGTAAATCACTATCTTCCATTATCAATCTCATGGCCCCAGTCAGAGCCACAGGATCACCAACTGGCACCACCAAACCAGATTCATTATTAATCACTATTTCACCAGCACAACCCACATCGGTCATCACTACCGGCAGACCACAAGCCCCCGCCTCGATCACGGTCACCCCCCAACCCTCACTTTCAGACGACAAGACAAAAGCATCGGCCAAGCGATAAAAAGCAGACAGATCATCGTGACGACCCCAAAATTTAACTTCAGGTTGCAAATCTAGATTAGCGACCAAGCGTTCTAGATGTTGCCGTTCTGGACCATCACCGACTATCCACAAGTAAACATTTGGATGTTTTTGTTTAATTTCTACCAAAGCGTCTAATTGATCTTCTATTCTTTTAACTTTGACCAAACGCGCCACCGTCAAAAAAATAAAACTACCTACCGGTCTTTCTATCTGTCTGCCATGTTCTTCACTCGGTAACAAACATTTAAACTCGGAGAAAATCGGCACGACTGATATTTTTTCTGGTGCCACCTTGAAATCCTTAATCAATGATTGCTTCAAACGCTGGCTGACCACTCTGACCCCATCCGCGCGAGGCAATAAAAACCGAGCGATCATTTTGCGAACACCAGCAAATCTTTCAAAGCCGTGAACTTGGATCTCTAGCGGTAATTGATACTTTTTAGCCACCCGCCAAGCGATCAGAGCCAAAAAATAAATATCCTGGACGGAAACCACATCAAATTGATTGTGAGCTAAAATCTGGCCAGCCTTGACCCAAGTCCTCCACCAAATTATCTCTTTGCTCCAGCCCCCTACCCCGACGACTTCCACTCCTGGCCCAAGGTTACGATGAACATCGTGACGGTTTGGCACCAACAACAGATAGCGCTCAGCGACCTGTCCGTAGTCAGCCAAACGCCGAGCCACAATCGATTGCGGATTAAACAAACTTTGATCCAAACTAAAATTAAATACCCTCATGTGTCTTTAATAAATCTGTTAAGCCGTCCACCATTCTAGCGCGAGTAAAACCTAGGGCGACCTGATAAGCCTCGCCAGTTAATTTTTCGGCCAGATCTTTATTAGCTAATATTTTTTCGATCGCCTCAATTATTTCTTCCCGATTATTATATTCAAACAACAGACCAGCCTCGCCATCACTAATCAATTCTGGATTACCACCGATTCTAGTAGTTACCACTGGCGTCTTTAAACTCATCACCTCCAGTAACTGATGGGAAAATCCCTCGTAAGCGGTATTGAGAATAAAAACATCGGCGGTGACCACGTATTTAAAAAGCTCAGTTTGAGGCAAGCGACCGAGTAGCTTAACAACCGAGCCTAGCTCAGCCTGTTCGATTTTTTCCCGCAAAGTTTTTTCTTCCGGACCATCACCAATAATCAAAAGCTTGGCCTCAGGATGTTTGATTAAAATTCTCGGCATCGCCTCAATCAAAGTAGTAAACCCTTTCCATGGCACCAGCCGACCAACGCTGACGATAATCTCATTATTCAAACCTAAAGTCGTCCGCTCAGCGATTTTATTTAAAGCTAAATTTTTACCTTCGAAAGCATTGTAAATGACGTCAATTTTTTCAGTATCGACGCCCCAATTACCCACAATCTTTTTTAAATAAAAACTAGGCACCACAATTCGTTTTGCTCGGCTGACGACTAGAGTTTGGACAATTTTCAAGACTCGTACTAGCCAACCATAGCCACCACGACGAGTCGAAAAAACATCTAAGCTATCCTCCACCCCTGCTCGCTGACAGCCCTGTTCCCAAGCATAATCACCGACTATTTTGAGCCAATAAGACCGTCGGCCAAAAAAACAAGCCAACATCACTGGTAACCCCACAGACACTGGATCCATGGCGTAAATCACATCAACACCCCTAACTTGTTGCCACACTTGCCAACTAAAAATTAAATGTCGGATAATCGGCGGATATTTTCGGACCAAGCTAAAAGGTAAAACTTTGACTTCAAAACCACGACTAGGTAATTCTTCCAATAAAATTTTGGAATAAGTCGCTGGACCACCGATTTCTGGCGGGAAAAGACCCGTAACAATTAAGATTACTGGTCTTTTTTGCATAGTTGTTTAAAAATATTATCAAACTGTGGGGCAATCTTTTCCCAATCATATTTTTCTAAGACCATCTCGTGGGCATTCGTGATAACCATATCTACCTTTTCTTTATTTTGCGAATCTAGAATAAAAGAGATTTTAGTGGCAATACTTTCCGGGCTACCGACTTCGCAGACAAAACCCGTCTGACCATCGATCAAGAAATCTTTAATTCCACCGACGCTAGTCGCCACCACTGGCAAGCCACAGGCCATCGCTTCCAAAAAAGCATTACCGAGACCTTCAGAATATGAGGGGCGAGAAAAAACATCGGCCTGATGATAATACTCGGCTAATTTTTCGGCGGGAACAAAACCCAAAAATTTTACCCGATTAGTCAAACCACTATCTTGGACTAATTTTTCTAAATATTTTTTTTCTCCACCTTCACCCAAAAGCCACAGGCTAACATCAACCGGTAAAAATTTAAGCGACAAAATCAAATCAGCGATACCATTTTTTTTCACCAACCTCGACGCCGACACAACTACTTTTCCTTTCTCACCTGCATTTGTATTTTCAGTTTTGAACTTTGAATTTTGAACTTTGAACTTTTGGAGGTCCACCCCATTTGGTACCACCGCAATCGGACAAGTGGCACCCAATCTTTTTGCCCAATCAGCTAGAAAAGAAGCAATGACTTGGATCTGATCGGCCTTGGTAAAAATTTCCACAAAACGCCGACGCATAAATCTAACTTTATGCTCTATTTCCGACAACTCGTCACCCTCTTGTAAAGTCAAAAGATACGGCATTCCCGGATGGCTTTTTTTGAAAGCCAGGGCCCCAAAACCGCCAAAACTAGCCATCACCCCCCAGACTATGTCAAACGGTTTTTTCCGGTGGAGAGTCAAGCCATAAAGACCACCGAAAAGGGCCAGGAGGATTTTATCGCCTCCAAAGCCCAGACCAAGGCGATGAACCAGGACCCGACCAACTTGCTCCCTAGGGGCCAAATTTGGCCTCAGACGGGCCGTAATCAGCTCGAATTCATAGTCTGGCAGGCGGTCAGATAACTCTCGCACGGCCACTTCAGCCCCTCCCACCAGGGGGTAATAAGCAGTGGAATAAATGAGGACTCTGGTCATATGGTTCTAAAGCCCTATTCTTCACCAGATAGGATTTTTTTCAAGACCTCAGCCGGCACTTCCCTCGGCTCGCTAGCTTGCCCGCCGAAGCTTGGCGAAGGCTGGGAGCTATCCGCCGGAGTTAAGTGTTTTTCTTCTTTTTTAACCGCTTCTTTTAACTCCTCTTTTTCTTCATTATGACTTTCCTTTTTTACTACTGAAGCCAAAACATCCTGGAGAGCACTACGTAATTCTTCACGATGTTTACCAGCACTCTTGTTGCGATTTTGATTAAGTTGGCTGAGAGGCATGGGTTTAACCCCCGCCGATGATTCCGCCGGCCTTTCTATTTTCTTTTCGATTGGCACGATCGGTCGATCAGGCTGGCGAGTCTGACTTTCATTTTTTGTTACACTCACTGAAGTAGAAGCTGCTGCTGGGTTTGAGCGTTCATTTTGACGGCTGTGATTATCGCGACCGACCGGACGGGCTGGAGAGTTTCCGTTCGAAATAGATGGCTGTAAAGTGGGAGTAGATCGCTTGGCTGAAAATCTCAATTCATGCCAAGCCGAAATCTCACTCTCTACTTTGTCACGAGGCATCGAGTAAGCCGAACGAGAAAATTCGATAATTCTATTTTTAAAAGATTCTGGCGCCACTGGCACTGGTGGTAAAGTGGTGGCCGAAAAAGGTGGCGAACCCACACCATCGATCGACATAGTTAGATAAATTTGAGCAAAGCCGAGGTTAACCAAATCTTCTTTGGTAAAAGTCGGCATAAACATTTCCTCCAAAACGACCGCGTCAAAAGGACCGACTCGAAAACAGATGGTCGTGCCAACGTTACCAAAAACCGCAAAGCGCACCGTTTCGGGCATCTGTTCGATATACTGATGAGCTATCATCAAACTTAATTTGTATTTTCTGGCTTCCGATAAAATATCAGCAAAAGAATCATTAACGAAAGACTGAAATTCGTCAACAAAGAAATAAAAATAAGGTAGGGCGCGCAAATCTTGTTCCGAGACACCAGCCCGAGACATCGCCGCCAAATAAATCTTGGTAATAATCATCCCGCCTAGAAGGCTGGCATTTTGTTCGCCGACGCGCCCCTTGGACAAGTTGATAATCAGAATCTTTTTTTCGTCCATCACCTTGCGCATATCGATCGTCGACTTGGGTTGACCGACAATATTTCTAATGAGCGGATTGGAAGTAAATTGACCGATTTTATTTTTAATCGCATCGCCGGCCTCCTGCATATAGCGTTCGTTGTATTTGGCAAATTCATCTACCCAAAAAGATTTAACTGACGGATCAGAAATGTTACCCACCACTTCCTCGCGGTAACTCTTGTCAGACAACATTCTATTGACCCCCAGCAGAGTCGAATCAGGATATTCCAGCAAAGCCAAAATCGTATTATTTAAAATGTACTCCATACGAGCCGACCAGACATCAGGCCAAATTTTTTTGAATGTCGCCATCAGGCCATTGGCTACCAAGTGACGCTGATCTTTACCAACATCTTCCATCACATTGAAAGAAATTGGGTTGTCCAGGTCAAAAGGCGCAAAATAAATAACATCTTTGATGCGATGTTCGGGAACATAATCAAGTAGGAGCTCAGCCGTTTTTCCGTGTGGGTCGATAAAGGCCATCCCCTCACCATTTAAGATATCGTGAGTGGCCATATTTTCCAGCAAAGTCGATTTGCCCATACCGGTCTTGCCAATAATATACATATGGCGCGCTCGGTCTTCGCTTTTTATGCCGAACTCCATCTTCTGGCCGCGGAAATCGGTCTTGGCAAATTTGTTGATATACAAAGGATCAGGCATCTTAGCCTTGATTATACAGTTATTATCAAAAAAACTCTATCAGTTTTTTAATTGTCTAGTCGGTTTTAGTTTTTTCTTCCGGCAGTTTAGCAATATCCGATCGGGACAATTGATTAGTCCGGGCGAAACCAAAAATAGCAATCAGCAAACCTAAAATAACTAGAATTAGAGAGCGGAGCCAAGTCGAAGGCCCTTCGAAGATGGCTACTACGACCACCAAAAGGCCGAGGATAGCGCTAGCGCGATTGCGCCAAATAATTCTTTTCATATAGTTAAATGGTAGCAGATTTGACAGTTTTTAGCCAACCAATTTATCCGAAACCAGACTAATGTCGCCGGCCCCCATCGTAATGACCAAATCTCCGGCGACCGCCTCTGTTGATAAATCTTTTTCCACCGACACTAAATCGCCGACAAAAGTGGCAATATTTTTTCCAGCCCGATTGTTTATCTCATTGATCAATTCGCTTTCGCTGACGCTCGAGTCAAAAGCTTCACGGGCGGCGTAGATTTTAGCTAACAAAACTCGGTCAGCCCCAGCCAAAGCGATGGCAAAATCTCCGAAGAGAGATTTGGTGCGACTGTAGAGGTGGGGTTGGAAAGCGATAATCAATCTGCCGGTTAAATTTTTTCCGCCAGCTGGCGGACTCATTAAATCCCGAGCGCCAGCTATAGTGGCCGAAATCTCGGTTGGGTGGTGAGCATAGTCATCATAGACCAGAGCACCTTTGGAGGTCTGGCCCTTAAACTCAAATCGCCGCCAAGTTCCGCTAAACTTGTTTAAAGCCCCTTCGGCCACAGCTTGATCTATTTTTAAAATTTCGCTGACCGCTAAAACAGCTTGGGCATCACGAATATTGTGCTCCCCTGGTACCAACAATTCCTTCAATTCTTTGGCCTGACGATAATCGATAACTTGGCATTTGGCAGTTGTGACCACTGGCGCCACCTTTAGATCTGTAAGATCGCAGACCAAAAAGCCATCGGTTGGAATTTTGGCTACCATCTCGATAAAAGCTGACTGAATATCTGCGAGATCTTTGTAATAATCAAGATGATCACTATCGATGTTAGTAATCACTAAAATTTTAGGGTTGAGATTTAAAAATGATCGGCGGTATTCGCAAGCCTCAACAACAAAATAATCACTTTTACCGGCAATAAAATTTACCCCGTTAGAAGTAGCCCTTGAGGCGTCAGTTCTAATGGAGTTTGTGGCTTTTTCCCCAGGGTCACCCTGGGGGCGAAGCAGACTACCCACTATCACCGTTGGGTCTAATTTAGCCTCGATCAAAACCTGAGCCAGCATGGCGGTGGTGGTCGTCTTACCGTGAGTACCAGAAATAGCAATCGTATATTTATCGGCCGAAATGAAGCCTAGCATCTCCGGATAAGTCAGACATTTGATCCTCAGCTCTCTGGCTTTTTTTAATTCAGGATTATCTTCCGGAATAGCGATGGTGTAAACCACTAGATCAGTGTCCGCTGAAATATTGTCAGCCTTCTGATCGTAGAAGATTTTTGCTCCTAGTTTTTGTAATTCTTCCGTCACAATTGAGCGAGAACGGTCAGAGCCAGTTACTCTGCCAGCTGGCGAATTATTTTCCAACAAGAACATCCGCGCCACAGCGGACATACCGATACCACCAATACCGATGAAGTGAACTTTTTTAAGATTAGCTAAATTAGACACTGAAAAAAATCTTCCTTAAGGAGCATCTTTAATATATTGGTTAATTTGAAAAACCTAGCTTCGCCTTTTATTTATCTTTGGGAAAAACAGGGAGAGAACGATAACGAATCGTTATGCCGACCACTTTAGAACCTTCGAATTTGTTTATCATTGACACCGCAAATTTATCTTTAAACTCTGGAATACTTCTTATTCTTTTATTAATGGCTTCCTCTACATCGTTAACAAGTTCTAATTGATCACCTTCAAATTTCATCTCAGAAATTCCCTCTTGCAAAACTCTAGAAAACAATTTATCAACTATCGATTTAACTTCATTTTCTTTGTCCTCGTATTTTAATCCTGCTATTTCTCCTTGGTCATCTGCAACGCCAGAGAAAGTTGAACTGACCTCTTCTAATCCCAAAGCCTTAGCGACCGTAGCCCGTTCTCTGGATGGATCTTCCGCCGAAGCCATGGCAAAGGCTTTTGAAACGTCTTTTATCAAATTTTCCTCCCCCTTTCTCTCTTCTTCATTTATTGGCATTGTCTCCATATTATTAGAATTTTTAGCTAGCTATTAATACTACTTTATTATAAGGCGATAATAATCATTGTCAAAACTTTGTAATATTTGATTTACCATTTACTTTTAATCAAAACGTGGTAGTCTACAAAAGGACTAAACAAGGGAGGGTCCTGTCATGAATTCTGGGCATTCGAAATTTGACAAAGTGAAGTCTCATTTTGAGAGAACTGGAGAGTTGCCAAATTGGATTCTCTCCGATCATCTCCAGGAGTTAATTGACGGTTGCCAACCTGGGGACGACCACCTCCGTGAGGCCCTGGAAGCAGAAAAGAGATTCAGCGATGAGTATTAGCCTCCTATAGCCGGTCGGACGCAACGCGTCCGACCGGCTCTCTTTTTTATGTTTTATTAGAGTGCGATGTTTGAATACCTCGACAGCTTGGCTGCGAGGTGAAAAACACGCGATGTTTTTTGCATGGCCGGTGGCCATACTGCTTCTAAAAAAACAGCCACGGTCCGTGTGCCTAATACCTCGTGGGCTTTGCCGTGCGGACAACCCGCTTAAGCGGAACAGTGCCCTTCATGGGTATAGGACACACGGCTGTTTTATTTTAATTTCTTAACCAGTGAGACAAACTGATCTCCCCTATCATATTCATTTTTGAAGACTCCGAAGCTGGTAGCCCCTGGCGAAAGGATAACTATGTCTCCCCTCTTAGCTTGCGACTTGGCCCAAGCAAAGGCGTCTGGCATCGAATCGACAACCATAACTAAAAGGTCCTTGGTCCTAATTTCTTCTTTTAATTTTGCATTTTTAATTTTTAATTCTCCTAAAATTTTTTCCGTAGCGGTACCTTTAAATAAAGCCAGATCCTTAACCGATTTTTTTACTTCTTTAGCATACTTGTTATAGATGAGTTCCTTATCCGCTCCCCCACCCAATAAAATTATCTTACCGTGGTACTTCTTCAGGGCTTCGAGCGCCGCCATCACCCCGTCTGGCGTTGTAGCGGTCGTATCATTATAATATTTTACTCCACCGATTTCGCGGATAAATTCTAGCCGTCCTGGTACCCCAGCATAATTTTCTACCACCTTTTTTATCACGCTTTCTTTGATATCCAAAACACGCGCCACGGTCACCGCATAAGCAATATTCTGACGATTATGTTCCCCCAGCAATTTTATTTTCCAATTTTTTGGCACCACCTTTATATCAGGCACTATCGCCCGCTTGGCAAAACTAGAATATTTTTTTCGAATCAAAGTGAGCACATTTTGACCACAAATCAATGAATCACCCTCTCGTTGATTAACAAAAATATTTGCCTTGTCGGAAAAATACCTATCCATGTCATTAGCATAATAATTTTGGTGGTCCACCATCAGATTGGTAAAAATGGAAATGCTGGGGCTAATTTTAGAATCGCCAAAACCTTGCAACTGCCATGAATCAAGTTCCATCACAACAAAATCGCCTCCGCCAGCTGGCGGATTCACTTTTTTCAACAGAGGCAAAGTGGCAATTCCTCGAACATTTCCACCGAGGTGGACATTCTTATCACCAAAAGCGGAACGTAAAATTTCTGCCGTTAAAAAAGTCGTAGTAGTTTTTCCTCGCGTACCAGTAATGCCGATGATTTTAACCCCCGCTGGCATAGCAAATTTGGCAAAAAGTGAGGCATCCATTTCAATCGGAATGTTATTCTTTCGCGCCTCGGCAATAAAGATTGAATCGAGAGGCACTCCAGCCGCTTTGATTATTAAATCTCTATTCTTAAAATCTTCTAGGCGATGTTCACCAAGAATAAATTTAATATCTTTATATCTAGCTAATTGTTTGAGCGAAGAAGCTAACTGCTCGGCCGTCTTGAGATCCGTCACAATCAAATCGGCCCCGCATTCTGCCAGAAATCTTGTCACACCAATTCCCCGACCCAGCAAACCCAGACCCATGACGGTGACTTTTTTACCTTTAATATATTTTTTGAATTTTTTAAGCATATTATCGGCATTCTAGCATAAAAATAAAAAATCGGCCTAGGCCGATTTTTCTGTGCGTGTGGTAGGAATCGGACCTACGACCTCTGTCTTATCAGGACAGCGTTCTACCACTGAACTACACACGCATAGCATAGATAATTTGGATGTTAGCAAAAAAAACCTGATTAATCAACAGCAAAAATCCCGACCGCCTGGTCGGGATTTTTGCTGTTGAATCCTATTGAACAGCCTTAGTTAGCTGGAGCAGTGGTAAATCCAGTCTCTCCACCTGTTCCAGCGGCCACCGGCAAAGTGGTTGATTCTGGCAGACTAGGCGCTTTGACTAATTGATAGACACCAAAACCCAAGATTAAAACTAGGGCGACGACGAGAACAATGATAAGTGTCTTGTTCATATGTTTTTATTTTTTAACTTATAAAAAATAACTAGTTTAAAATTCAAATCTCAAAGTTCAAAATTGCAATTCAAAATTTAAAAGTTTTTAAATTAAATTTATAATTTTTATTTTTGCACTTAAACTTTGCATTTTGCACTTTGAATTTTGCATTCTTTCTACTGTCCTTTCTTTTGTCCCGTTCAGCTCGAGGTTAACCGATCGAGCGCGGTGATTTGTTGTTCTTTGAACTCCTTCGAAAAGAATTCAATTGGTGCCAAAATCTTCACCATCGCCACACCTCGTGAGGTGTGGCGAACGACCCGTCGATCATCATCATAAAGATGAAAGATGACGAATTCACTTGGAAATAAATCCACGACCAGCTTCCGCTAGCCGTGCCTTGTTACGACTTAACCCTTGTTACCGATCTTACCTTAGGGCCACCGAAGTGGCACTTTGGGTACTACCGGCTCCCTTGGCTTGACGGGCGATTATCTTCCCTAAAACTGGGAATTGATGTTCCCACCGTACGGACGGATTTCCCGTATACGGCGAGCTCTAATGCATTTTTTGCTTCAAGCGATAAAGTCGATCGAGACCTTTTTGATTCAAGTGTTCGCCGGCTTTAATACCGTCCATTAACTGGCAGAAGATTTTGAAATCTTTGGCCTTAGATGGCAGTAGAAGCTGATTCTTCTTGAAAAAAGGCACAATCACTTTTTCTAGATTTAGACGATTAGAAACTTCAAAACGATAACAATTTTGATGATTGGCCCGACTATCTTTTTGAAAATAGACCTGGCCACAACCAAAATATTTTTTGAGTTTCTCCAAAATAACCTTATCTCTCTCAATTAACTTGAGAAAAAACTTTGGTTCGATTCTGGCTCGTCTTTTTACATTTTTGGGCTGATTAAAATCTCGAACGTAGGCAGTAAAACTACCTTCGCCGTCAACTAAACCAACAATGTAATCTGGCTTTAACATAAACATTAGAGAGGAGACCTTCATCCCCGAGAGGACTACTATGCTCCAGCTGACTTCTGACGCTGCGTCAGTTTTATTTTACCATTATTTTACAATAATGGACAGCCATCAGATCTCCACAGGTCACTTTAACTTCTCTTCCAAACATCCCAAACGAGTTTTTTTAACCAACTTCCCCATCCTCACCACCCACAAATGGGTCGCCGGACTCCCTACCAAATAGGTAGACGTTGTTTCGGGCTGCTTTTTGTCGCCAGTTCCTCCACCGACCGCCTCGCGGTTGTCGGCTAACTTTTGACTACGCTCCTTTTAGACAAAAAGGAGGGTTGGATTTTAACCAACTAGAAAATAAAGCTGCTGTGCGCTTTTATTGTGAGTACAAGACTCGAGAACGTATTCACCGCAGTATAGCTGACCTGCGATTACTAGCAATTCCGGCTTCATGAGGTCGAGTTGCAGACCTCAATCCGAACTGGCGCCGCCTTTTAGGATTAGCTCAGGGTCTCCCCGTCGCGACCTATTGTAACGGCGATTGTATCATGCGTGTAGCCCAGGATGTCAAAGGGACATGCTGACTTGGCGTCATCCTCGCTTCCTCCCGCCTAGGGCGGGCAGTCTCGTCTGACAAATATAACAGACAATAAGGGTTGCGTTCGTTACCCCACTTAAGGGAACAATTCAAACCACGAACTGACGACAGCCATGCATCACCTGCCCAAATGTCCTTGTGAGAGGTCCCAACTTTCGCTGGGCTTTCATTTGGGTTTCAAACCCTGGTAAGGTTCTTCGTTTAGCGTCGAATTAAACCGCATGATCCACTGCTTGTGCGAGTCCCCGTCTATTCTTTTGAGTTTTAGCCTTGCGGCCGTACTTCCCAGGTGGATCACTTAACGCGTTAGCTTCGCCTCTCAGAGGGTCGATACTCCGAAAAGCTAGTGATCATCGTTTAGGGCGTGGACTACCGGGGTATCTAATCCCGTTCGATCCCCACGCTTTCGTGTTTCAGTGTCAGGTAGGTACCAGCTTGCTGCCTTCGCCTTTGGTGTTCCCCATGATATCAACGGATTTCACCCCTACACCATGAGTTCCACAAGCCTCTTACCTCCTCTAGTTATGCCGTTTCTTTCGCATCTCTCGGGTTGAGCCCGAGGTTTTAACAAAAGACTAACAAAACCACCTACACACCCTTTACACCCAATAAATCCGGATAATGCTTGGGCCACTCGTATTACCGCTGCTGCTGGCACGAGTTTAGCAGGCCCTTATTCATGAGGTACCGTCAATCCTAATAAATAGGTTTCTTCCCTCATAAAAGTTCTTTACGTCCCTAAGGACTTCATCAAACACGCGATGTCGCTCCGTCAGGCTTTCGCCCATTGCGGAAGATTCTCGACTGCAGCCACCCGTAGGTGTATGGTCCGTGTCTCAGTACCATCGGTGGGGGTCAGGCTCTCACCTCCCCTAGACGTCATAGCCTTGGTAAGCCATTACCTTACCAACTAGCTGATATCCCGCAGGCTCTTCTTCAAGCGACTTGCGCCTTTACCCCGAAGGGACTATTTGGAATTATTCCGCCTTTCGGCGGGTTATGCCAAACTCGAAGGGAGATTCCCACGTGTTACTACCTCGTTCGCCATGGATGCACCTCGCTAGGCTCGTTGCTACGCGGATACTTGCGGATAAGACGCTGATTGTTGCGGAAAGAATCCGCGTTAATCTGCGTTTTATCGGCGTTAATCTGCGTGGTACCGAACACAGTGAGGTACACCCATTCGACTTGCATGCCTTATCCACATCGCCAGCATTCATCCTGAGCTAAGATCAAACTCTCAAGAAAAACTTGTTCACAAAAAATTGCAAACAATTTTTATATGAACGGAACAAAAGAAAATACAATAGAAACAAATACAATGCGTAAATCAATATATGCTTGCTTGGTTGTCAAAGTTCAAAAAAGTACCGCTTTTGGTACTCGGCCAATTATACTCGAAGGGGCCTAAAAGTCAACCCGGAAGTGAATTTTGGCCTTGTCCGTCTCCAGACGGACGCTCACGGAGCGAGGCCAAAATCTACTTCCGGGTCAACAAAAACGCAGACTTTACGCCGACCAACGCCCAAATTACGAAAAATAGCGTTATTTAGAGCCATATCTTTTTATATTAATCATAATCTATTACAAGAGACAACATGGTAAGAGGTTATGGTTACCTCTAAGAGTAATCGACAACTATTCAGATTTTTGGTAGATAAATGTATTTATTATAAGCCAAGGATCAGTCTTTTTCTTTCTAAGAGGAGCCTTATCACCTAGACCCTCCCAGATCCAATCGATATGAGAATCAACACCGAACACCAATCCCCCAGGTTTTGTTGCTCTTGCTAATTCTAAAGCTAGAGCTTTATGATATTCGACATCATCTATTACACAAATATCAATTCCATTTAACATAAAATTTGCCGAGTCATCCTTGACATGAGAAACAAAATCTAGCATATCCGATTTAACGTCAAGAATGTGCAAACCATCGACGATCTTATCATCCAATGCCACAAGCGGATTAGGCGGTGTTTCTTTACTACCGATATCTCGATCAACATTAATATAAGTAGCTGCCCCAAATTTATGAGCGAAATCAGAATAACCACTTCCTCCGCCAACATCTATAAGTAGATTACCAACAAGTCGCTCCGTAAAAAGTTTGTAAGTGTTAGGAAAGTCATCAGGTTCTTTGAAAAACCTACCCCAATGTTCCGAAAATTCCTGTGGTAAATAAAAATCTCTCTCCTCCTGCTTGCGAATTAAATCTTTATACGATTCAGACAATTCACGCTTTAAATTCAGCACATCATGGAGAGTTGTTACTATTTTCGAATCTTTTTCGGGCAAGAATTCAATAGTCATTTTAATAAATTAAAAAATAATTTTAAATCTCTATTTTTTACTTCCGCACCTCGTCGCAACATTAGATCCGCGTCTAGTCTGCGTCGGTCGGCGTCTAGTCTGCGTTAGTTAGCGTTTCCCCATTTTCTCCCAAATCACCAACAAAGGCGAAGCTAAAAAGAGAGAGGAATAGGTTCCAAAGAACATACCGATCGCCATAATCAAAGCGAAGTTTTTGGTCGATTCGGCTCCAAACAGGTACAGGGCAACCAAGGTCAAAATAACCGTCAGGGAAGTGTTGATTGAGCGGACAAAAGACTGGTTCATACTGATGCCGACAGTTTCCTCAAAATCACGCCCAGAACGACTCTTGAGATTTTCACGGATACGGTCAAATATCACGATCGTATCATTAACCGACAAGGCCATAATGGTCAGTAAAGCGGTCAGAAACAGAGCATCAGCTTCAAAAGTACCAAAATGGCCGAGGTAAGCCGCCACCCCAGAGGCGATAATAATATCGTGGAAGAGGGCAACGATAGTCACCACACCGTATTTCCATGAACTAACCATGTAGGAAACCTTACTAAATGCCAGGGCGATAAAAAGAATGATGACAATCATCACTAAGGCAATAGCCAGGATACCCTTCTTGAATAATTCCTGTCCAACAGCCGGACCAATCGAGCTAAATCTTTTTTCAATGACAGAACCGGTGGTGGTCGCATCAGTCGTTGAGCTCTGGCCGGTAATAGCTAAAGCGATGGCTTGTTTTTCGGTCTGAGTAATCGGCTTGGTCTTGATGAGAACCCCTTTGTCACCCACTGGCGTGACAGACACAGAGCCCAGATTTAATTTATTGACTTCACTTCGTACCAATTCGATATTTGGTCTAGCCCCAACATATTCCACTTCATAGATGGCTCCGCCCTTGAAATCAGTACCCGGGTTGAAGCCGTACATCCAGACGAGAGCTAAACCAGTCAAGACAAATAATGCAGACAAGCTAACAAAAAAGATTCGGTGTTTGATGATGAACATATTATTTTATTTCAGATTGTCATTTTTGGCTGTCGTCAAGCCACTACTAAATAGGAAGCGAACGAATTTGCTTTCTCCTTTGAAACCGAGAGCAAACAGCAAAGTCCTGGTAACAGTAATAGCGGTAAACATACTGACGATTACACCAATGGCCAAGTTCAAACCGAAACCTCGAATCAAACTCGAGCCAAACCAGAACAAAATAATCGATGACAGGATAGTGGAAATATTAGAATCACGAATCGAAGACCAGGCGCGAGCAAAACCATCAGTCATGGCGTTTTGAACATTTTTGCCATTACGCAATTCTTCTTTGAGCCGTTCGAAGATCAAAACGTTGGCATCCACTGCGATACCAATCGAGAGAATAAAGCCAGCAATACCGGCGGCGGTCAAAGTGACTGGAATCAATTTGAAGATTGAAAGAACAATCGCCACATAAATCGACAGCGACACAACTGCCACCAGTCCCGGCAAGCGATACCAGAAAAGCATGAAGAGAGCGATAAAAATCAAGCCAATCAGACCAGCCTTAACTCCAGACTTCATTGCTACTTCACCGAGAGTCGGGCCGATGGTTTGGGTCGAGGCTAAAGACACTGGCAAAGGTAGGGCTCCCAGATTTAAGTTGCGCACTAAAGTTTTAGCCTCCGTGACCGTAAACTGACCACTAATCTCAGCCTTACCATCGCGGATGGCTTCGCGAATGACTGGCGCGGAAATCATATTACCGTCGAGAAAAATCGCTAATTTCTTATTGACATTAGCTTCAGTGATTTGGGCAAACAATTTAACTCCTTCATCATTGAAGGACAGGCCGATCGAAGGGCCGATGGAATTTGGATTAAATTGGACCGTCGATTTTTGGAGATACTTACCAGTAAAACCAGAGGAGACGAAATCAGCATCTTCTTGGGCTAAAGCAATTTTTTCGGCGCCAAAACGACTATTTAGCTGTTCAGTCAATTTGGCAACAGAAGTTGAGGAGGCAGAAATAGTCTGCAAATAATCAGCCACTTCTTTTTTAGCAGAGATTATCGCTTGTTTTTCGGCTCCGTCTGGTCGTTCAATTTTAAATTCTAGAGAAGGTGTCTCGCTGATCATTTCCTGAGCCTTCTTCACATCAGTCACGCCAGGCAACTCGACAATCAGGCGGTGTTTGGCGTTGGCCCCAATGCCAACCTGTTCCGATTGAACAATCGGCTCTCCGACTCCAAAAGCGTTTACTCGCCGCTCAATCACTTCGCGCAGAGCACTCATGGCCTCACCAATCTGGCTAGGGTCAATTTT
>Ga0208245_1000717_pt1 | contig 24853 bp, 33 predicted proteins | sample RifOxyC1_FD_184035 | JGI IMG/M metagenome (GOLD analysis project Ga0208245, IMG submission 184035) | Soil microbial communities from Rifle, Colorado - Rifle Oxygen_injection C1 (SPAdes) | ecosystem: Environmental > Terrestrial > Deep subsurface > Rock core/Sediment | place: Rifle, Colorado... | reverse complement strand
GCTAGACGGAATATCAGAAGCGCCATTAGAACTTCCAGAAGGAGCACTAGACCTATTTATCACTGGTTACTGGGTGGGGCATGCTGCCGGACTCAAGGCGGCTAACGTTCAAATTGAGGGGCAGGCCGCTTTTGGCCTGTCCCGCTCGAATGCAGGGTTATGCCCCGCCGTTTATGTACTTGCGAAATAGCTTGACATTATGTAATTACATAATTATACTGTTTGCACATTAACCAAACGGAGTAAATATCATGAGCAAATTTTTTAGTGATCGGGACTATGCCACCCTTGAGGATGTACACAATGCATGCGTGGATGATGGTGTTGACTTCACAGAGATTGCACCAGTAGACAACGGCTGGATGGTTTTCCAGACAACAACAGAATATGAAACATGGCTAAATCAACAGTAACCAAAGGCCGTCCACCCATCGCAAAAGACGGTGAGAAGATGCGCAATCGGAACTTTCGGGCGACTGATGCTGAATGGGCAAAGTGCCTGCAACTTGGTGGCGGGTATTTCCTTCGGGCGAAGATCAAGGCCGCGAAGGTGGGGCATAACGTGTAGCTAAGGGGCTGCGCGCTTTTGCGCAGTCCCGTGGAGCCGAAGGCGGAACGAACTTGAGCGCCGGGTTGGGCGGCTTTAACCATGGGGGGAATATGGCAGCTATTGAAACAATACTGAAAATCGACATCGAAGCGGCACTGGTGGCGGACAACATGCGTATGCGAGAAACGTTACAGGCCATCGTCGATGCGGATTGGCGAAAATGGCAGGAGCTTGCATCTCCCGAGGAATTCGTGCGATGGGCAAAGGCCCGCGCCAACCACGCGCTACTGCCGCCCAACGTAGAGGTAAGGGGTCGCCCGCTTTTGGGCGATCCCTCTTGACCGCCGGGTTGGGCGGCTTTTTCAACGAGGAGATAGATGATGATAACCGTAATAGATTTGGGGTGGTGTATTGCAAGGCTGAACACAGATAAAAACCTAATGACGATTGTGTCTCCAGCAGATGCAAGTGAGCATACATATCAACCAGCGGAAAGTGTGGTTGTGTGGGGAGTGGACGGATTGGGGAAGCTGCGTGATGCGTTGAACGTAGCATATCCGGTGACGCCCAACGTGGAGCTAACCAGCCCGCCAACAGTGAACGACGAACGGAGCAAAAAACTATGAACACACCACAATATGCAAACGATGACGCTGTAGGCGGGTCTGAGTTGAGCGGAAAGTTAGAGCGCCTTTTGCCATGCCCGTTTTGCGGGGGCGAACCTGAAATGCTGCACAAAGGCAATAAATTCTCGGCAAAAAGAAGCGTGACAATCAAATGCAAACAGTGCCGCGTGCAGCGGACTGATGCGGCAATGCGGTTCGGCATGGCGTGGCTGGAGGGCGTGGCTACCGATCACTGGAACAAGCGCTCTAACGTGAAGGTAACCGGCGCGGAGCCGGCTTTATCGGCGGAGCGTCCGCGTTGACCGAAATGTTATGCCACGACGATGGGTACTGGTGCCTGGTGTGCGGGCGGTTCCTGCCGGCCGATGAGGATGGGGTGATTGCGCACGACAGCGTGCCGCACCCGGAAGAAATGACCTTTGACGAAGAGGAAAGGCCGCAATGAGCGAGAACGGAATTACCCACTACTGCCTCGGCAACGGGGAGTGCGGCGGTTGCCAGCAGGAAAAGAACTGGCAGACGCTGAACCAGATGCCCGATGCACTGCGAAAGCCTTTGCAAGCGCAGGCGCAACGGATTGACGACACCGACTGCATCTTGGCCGGGCGGCCTTGGCGTGTTGGGGCATAACGTATGATGTACACCGCTCACAAAAATAAACTTTTTAACGATAGCTATTGATAAACTCAACAAAATAGCCATAATTAACACATTCGCGGGGTGAAATTTTGAGACAAAAAGCAACAGTCAGGGTCACGATAGTTGTTGACGAAAAGTTGCACAAACTCGAACTTATACCGCAGCCGTGGAAAGGTCGTTACTGGCTCAGATACAACGGAAAAAACAGCGAAAAAATGCCTGAATGCACAATAACCAAACTGATGGACGAATGCCGCAGAATTATCGTGAAAGGTGAAAATAAATGAGTCGCATAACTATCGTCCGCACCGGCTTCCCGTGGCCTATCTCAGCGGTTGCTGAGGCTGTATCAGGCTTCCTTTTCGGCTGCTTGTGCGGCATGAGCGATGCTGATAAAAAAATGTGGAAAAGGTTGTGGACGCAGATCAAGCGCATGGATGCAGGTGAAATTTTCACTGTTGAATTCATCTTCCAGCGCAACCCAAAATTTCACCGGAAAATGTTCGCGCTGTTTCAGGTCGGCTTTGATGCGTGGGAACCAGACCGGAAACACAAGACGCACAAAGGCAAGCCAGTTGAGAAAAATTTCGAGCGGTTCCGTTCAGACATAACCATTCTTGCCGGGTACTACGATCAGGTGTTCGATCTTAAAGGCCGGATGAAATTGGAGGCAAAATCAATCAGTTTCGCAAAGATGGTGCAGGATGAATTTGAACAACTGTACAGCGCCGTGATAGATGTTCTGCTGCGCGAGGTATGCACAAAATATGCTGGGCGTGAAGAATTGGATAGTGTCGTAGAGCAGATTTTAAATTTTGATAGGTAAATATAAATGAGCCTCGACAGAATAAATTTTGCCGTCCGCATAACGCACCAGCCAACTGGCGAAACTGCCTATGTTGACTCTACATGCGCGCGCAATATGATCCAAGCAAAGCAATGGGCTGAAGGCCTTTTGCGCGCCAGAGTCTGGGCATCCAGAAATGGATTGAAACGGCCATGTTCGGAAATTGCAAATTACGAATTGCCGGATAGTGACCAATGGCCGGACTTGAACGAGTTCCGCAAAGACTCGACCGATTAAATGTTGCCGGAACCGCCTGCGCGCGGGAGTATTGGGCAAGCCGGAACCATAACCGGCATTAAAGGAGATGAAGAATGAAGAAAAGATATGAATGGCGTGAACTAACCAAGGGTGGATTGCTTCGAGATCCAAAGGAATGCGGCCCAAGTTATGATCGCAGCAACATCAATGCTCGCAATTTCCGAACAGAAGATGAAGCGTTTAAGGCGTTCGATTTGTTCAAGAAAAAATATGGAACACAGGGCGAACTTGTCCTTGTGGTCTTCTATGACTGCGATGACGATTCTTAACTGTAATTGCTTGATAGGAGGATCAAATGCACCACGAACTTAAAATATTGCCGCCGTTGGAATCCACAAACGGGCGCTATCAAGAAACACAAAAGGAAAGAACATGGATGCTTTAGAAAAGGCGTTAAGAGCAGCAAAAGGAGAACTTGAATCAGAATACGGATTTCATTTTTATGATGATGGCGACGATGAGTTTGTCCAAGTTGTAATTAAGCATGTTGCACCGCTTGTTAACATAGACGCGTGGAGGATTGAGAGAATCGCTGCATTAAAAGCTGAGCTTGCTGCGCTTGATGATAAAACGATAAGCCCAAACTTTGCCCATCGAAATTACGACGAAGACCTTATTGAATTTGCTGCTGCAATCGCAAAGGCAGAGCGCGAAGCACATGCTGAATTAAATGATATAAGAATAGCTGAGATTATGGCGTTAGTTATGGAAATCGCTAACGAAGCTGCTGACAACGGCAACGCAATGGATGATGGATGCTGGCTACCTGTTACCATAGAAAAAATAAAAACAGCGGTATCGTCTGCAATTTTTCAAGGAGCACTGGCGCAGAGTCGCCTATCCCCGGATTGATTGCAGTGCATCCGTGGCCGGCGATTTGAGGAGCGGTACGGAACCCAGGCTGAGCTACTGGCTGAGGTCGAGCGATTGTTAAAAAAATCTGGAAAAAATTGACTTAGATCAAAAATAGCTATTGCATTTTACAATCGATGCGCGACGGATGTGAACCGTCAACACCGACAAACCGCGCCCCGGGATTGGGGCTGCAGGGGCTACAGGAGATTGAAATGAGCAAAATTGTTTGGAATGGATGTGACGGCTACGTTGAGGCAGACCTCGCCGCTCATCGCGGGTATAATTTTTATGATGGAAAATTGTATCACGGTAGTCAGGAATTTACGGCATTCGATGCCACCGAGATCAACCCCGCCGACCTGCCGAAGGACGAGGACGGTGAGCTTGATTTCAACGGCGTTTTTGGGTGCGAAAGCGGGAAATTTTACAGGGAAACAACCGTCACACACCGACGGCCGAACAGCATGCGCTGACTGCTCCGGTGATGGTGGCCCCGAAATTTGGCCTGCCACGGCGATGATCGGCAAACCACACAAAATAGCCCGCCATAATCGGCGGGTTTTTATTTGATTTTCGCATCATGATGTAGTAGATTCGCCACCAGTCGGTGGTTTTTTTACGTCTGGAGAATCAAAAATGATGGTAGGCGAAAATGAAATTGATGCAGCAGGCGCTACACAGGGCGGATTTTGCATAGTAATTTGCGTGGCAGCAGATGGAAAAATAACCGTGGAATCCGGTCCGCTGGACACAGAGAGCGAATCCACCGGCGCGCCGGTAGCGAATATCGATGAAGCGTTGGCAAAAGTGCGGGAGATGTACGCGCAAAGCGGAGGTTCGGCTGGGGATGATGATTTTAATGCAGGATATGGGAAAACACCTGCTGCACCAATGATGGTGCGCGAAAAACCTGGGATGATGTAATGCAACTCAAAATCACAGTCAGCGAATTCGAAACGCCAGACGGCATGGACTTACCAAAATTTGTAGCGGAAAGCCTTGATGATGTGATTAAGGCGGCAGATGGTTGGAATTGATTTTTGCGTGGGGTAAATATGGCTATTACTGCGCAACAAGAAAAATTTTGTCAATTCGTTATTTCTGGTTTGAATCAATCGGACGCATATCGTGCAGCATACTCGTGCGGCAAAATGAAGGATAAAACCATTAATAATAGAGCGTATGAGCTGATGAAAAACGGGGATGTTGCGGGGAGAATCAGCGAGCTGAGAAGCCCGGTCGTTAAAAAACTGCAATACACGCTGGAAAAGGCAATGGAAGAGGCGGAAGACGCGCTCAAGGTGAGCCGAGAAAAAGAGCAAGGCGGAGCAATGGTTGCCGCAGTGACACTTCGAGCAAAGCTTAATGGGCTCCTCGTTGACCGCAAAGAAATCCGCACTGGCCCGCTGGACGACCTGAATTTTTCTGAGCTGAGTACATTGGAGAGCAAATTACGTGGATTTATCGCCGGAAATAGCTCAGGCACTACTCACTGAGGCCACGCGCAAGCTGGGCGAACTCAAACTGTACGGATACAAACCGTACCCGAAGCAGCGTGATTTCCATCGCGCTGGCGCTGATCCTGCAATCAGGGAGCGGCTACTCAAGGCGGGCAACCAGTTGGGCAAAACGTTTTCTGCGGCGTACGAGGCCGCAATGCACCTCACAGGCCGGTATCCAGATTGGTGGGATGGTGCGCGCTGGGATGCGCCGACAGTCGGATGGGCGGCATCACTCACCAGTCAGGTCACACGCGATACCTGCCAGCGCCTACTACTCGGCCAGCCGGGCAGTTGGGGTACTGGCGCGATACCAAAGGCGGACATCCTCGACATCAAACGGTCGGCGCACGGTGTGGCCGATTCCGTTGAAACCGTGCTTGTGCGCCACACCGCAGGTAGCACGAGCCGGATTACGTTCAAATCCTACGATCAGGGGCGGGAGCGATTCCAAGGCGAAACATTGGATTTTTGTTGGTTCGACGAGGAGCCAAGCCCAGAGATTTACGCTGAGGGACTCACCCGCACACAGGCCACGGATGGGATTGTATGGCTCACATTTACGCCGCTCCTCGGTATGAGCGACGTTGTTCGGCGTTTTTTGGTCGATAAAGTGCCCGGTACGCACGTCACCAGTATGACCATCTACGATGCAGAGCATTACACTGATGAGCAGCGAGAGCGCATCATCGCAGGCTATCTGCCACACGAGCGCGAAGCAAGGGCGATGGGAACGCCAACACTAGGGTCTGGGCGTGTTTTCCCGGTTGATGAAGCAACAATCACCGAGTCGGCCGTGCCAATCCCGCCGCACTGGCCGCGCATCTGCGGTATCGATTTTGGATGGGATCACCCGACCGCTGCCGCGTGGCTGGCGTGGGACAGGGATACCGATACAGTCCACGTTTACGACTGCTACAGGGTAAAGGAGGCGACTCCGGCAATACACAGCCTGGCTATCAAGGCAAAAGGCGAGTGGATACCTGTCGCATGGCCGCATGATGGATTGCAACACGATAAAGGTTCCGGAGAGCAATTGGCCGAGCAATACCGCAAGTATGGCGTAAAAATGCTCAAAACGCGCGCCACATTTGAGGATGGTGGCAACGGAGTCGAGGCCGGGATTATGGATATCCTGGACAGGATGCAGACAGGGCGGCTCAAAGTAGCGCGCCATTTGCATGATTGGATGGAAGAGTTTAGGCTATATCACCGCAAGGATGGAAAAATCGTAAAGGAATGTGACGACATCATGAGCGCTACACGTTACGCGATCATGATGCTCAGGTCGGCCAGTATCAATACGATGCGTGAGCAGCAGCCGCGCATCATAGCGTTTAAATCAACCGTTCCCGGCATGGGGTTATAGGGGTAAAAATGAAATCGACACAGCAAGTGATGGATAGTGCGGCAGCAGTCGCGAACGGATTCGGCAATGATGTAACCGGAGCAGCATTTACCCTGACCGCAACAGTGGTCACTGACGGTCTGGCTCATTTGGTCACGGTGTTGAACAACACGGCAAACGATCATTCAGCAAAAACGATTGCAATCGTAGGCACCGACGAAAACGGGAACGTGCAGACAGAGACAATTGCTGGGCCTGCTGGTACAGCTACCGTCACAAGCGCCAAGTATTTTAAATCACTGGTCAGCGTCACGCCGTCTGCAACAATCGGCGCGGACACATTTGATATTGGCTGGTCGGTAAATTCACGCGGGCCGTGGTTTCAGCCTGACGCGAATGGCGGCGGCGAATTCAATGTCGGCATCGGCTGCACGGTTGTTTCCGGTTCTCCAAACTACGGTGTTGTTGTGAGCTACGACCGCAGCGCATGGATCGCTCACGGAACTATTGCAGCCAAAACCGCGACATTCGGCGGGCAGCAGGCCACGCCAGTTGTGGCTATGGCTGTACAGTTCACCGCTGCTGGTGCTGTAACGGCAACATTCCTGCAACCTAACGGGCGCGACTAATGATTCGCCGGAAATCTGTTGATCGCACTGCCCAGCTAGATATGCTGGGCGTTGCCATTGCAAAGCGACGCGATGAGGCTGTTGCAGCGCGCAAAGAGTCCGGCATCGAAGCAATTTGGCAGCTATGCGAGGACAACTACCTCGGGATCGACGACTCAAACCGCCACGAATTTCAGGATGCAAAATGGGCGAAATCCAGATCACTAAACGGCCCAGTAACGACCAACTATCCTAACGATAACGGGCAATCAACCGCATTTGTGCGCCTGACAAGCCGGTATGTTGATTTTGCCAGTGCCAAAATGTCAGAGATTGCACTTCCGATAGATGACAAGGCATTTTCGTTTGAGCCAACACCAGTGCCTGAATTGGTTGAGCGCAAGGACGATGAAACAACTGTTGCAACCGTCGAAAGCCAAGGCCAGCCAGTGCAAGTGCAAGCGCGTGACGTTGTTGCGGAAATAATTGCGCAAGCGGATAAGGCCGCAAAAAAGGCAGAGGCCCGAATTTACGATTGGATGGTAGAGTGCAGGCACACCGCAGAAATGCGCAAGGTGCTGCTGGATGCGTGTCGTATCGGGGTTGGCGTCCTAAAAGGCCCGATCCCGGATAAACGTAAGAGTCAGGCGATTTTGCGTAAAGGCGATACTGTCGAGCTGGTTATTGAGGAAAATACCGTACCTGTCACGCGCTGGGTCGATCCATGGAACTATTTCCCAGCGCCAGCGTGTGGCGATAATACGAAAGATGGCGACTACGAACTGGAGCGCGATTACGTTTCAGCCAAGCGCCTGCGTGAAATGGGTAGCAGAAATGGATGGAACAAGGCGAAAATCGATCAAGTACTCGAAGAAGGCCCCGGTAAAGTCTACCTCGAAGATAGAGAGCAAGCCAAGAATCCAAAGCATCGCCGTTTCGAGATGTGGCAATACTACGGCACTCTCACACGCGATGAAATGGAATCGTGCGGGCATGACAATCTACCCGATGGGTGTACAGAATTTAGCGCGATCATCACACTGGTAAATGATTCTGTAATCCGGGCGATAATCAACCCAATGGATTCGGGAAAATCGCCGTTCCATGTTTTTGCATGGAGCCGCCGCGCAGGCTATTGGGCTGGCGTTGGGGTTGGCGAGCAATTGCTGATGCCGCAAAAAATGGTGAATGCGGCCACCAGAGCAGTGCTGGACAATGCTGGAATTTCGTCAGGCGTACAAATAGTGATGGATCGCGGGTTGATTACCCCAGCGGATCAGAAATGGTCTATTACCCGCAATAAAATCTGGTTTAAAGCTGCCGACGCGATGCTGGATGATGTGCGCAAAGCGTTCCATATTTTCGAAATACCGAGCGTACAGGCGCAGCTAACGCCGATCATCCAATACGCAATGCGTTTAGCTGAGGAACACACATCTATACCGATGGTTACACAGGGTAATTACGCAGACAACACCAGCCCACAGACATACGGACAAGCTGAGCTGCAAAACAATAACGCACTGGTATTTCTGCGTGACCGTGGATCCGCACTGGATGATTCAATAACAGAGCCGCTTGTGCTGATGTTATACGAATGGCTGTTGCTTGATCCAAATGTGCCGATAGAAGAAAAAGGTGATTTCAAAATCAATGCACACGGTACTTCTGCGATGATCGAGAAGGCTATCCAAGAATTCACGATCACCCAAGCGTTGCAATTGAGTCTGAATCCAGCGTTTGGAGCTGATCCAGAAAAAGCCTATGCGATGTGGCTGAAAACCAAGCGCATCGACCCGCGCGACATACAACTGGATGGCGAGAAAAAAGCCGCGATGCAGAATCAGCCGCAAGCCAAAGACCCAAGGATTGAGGCCGCAGAAATCAGAGCGAATGCAGAATTGCAGAAGGAGCAAATGCGCACTCAAGCTTCGGTTGAGAAGATGCGCATTGATATAGACCGTGATACTGCATACGTTGCCGAACTCCGTGAGAGATCACAGACAGCGGCTGTGAGTCACGCAGAAGAGCTTGCCCTAAAACGTGAATTGGCTATGCTGGATTACGCGAACAAGCACCAGATAACATTGGATACACTAAAAGTTCAATTGGCGAAAACTGAAATGGAGTTGCGCACAACCAAGGAGTTGGCCGGTATGAAGGCCGCTGCAAGCGAAATGCCTACGCCACCGGTAGAGCCACCCGGAATTGCGCCTGACGGGGAGAGTTACCAGAAATGAAGCTGACCGATGGCGAAAAGCAAACTCCGCTCTGGGCGCGACTGAAAAAGCATCTTGCCGACGAGCTGGAAGTGGCGCGTTCCAAATTGGAGTCGCCGCAGATTACCCACGATCAATCTCTGCTGGTGCGCGGAGACATAATGCGCATCCGCAAGATGTTGGATATGGATAAGCAGGATATAGCAATATCGCCGCACCGGTAACGGCACGGCACAAGCAACCCTCCCACGGAAACGCCGGAGGAAATCTACCCCGAATTGTGGGGTTTGTTCTAAGGAGTAAAAAGCAATGAGCGAAGCTGAAGGCAATGTTGATTTTGATGCAGGTTTTACGGGCACTCCCACGGAAACGCCGGAGATTCAAGATCAGCAAACAAAACAGGAAGCAGAACCGAAGTACCGGCAAATCACCGAAGATGAGTACGCCAAGCTAAGCACTGCCGCCGCCGCAGTCGATGAACTGAAGGCCACGGTAGGAAAACAGTTTGATACAGCATTCGGAAAAATGGGTGGATTGGAAAGGGTTATCAAACAGTATCAAGATCAAACCGGCGTATCTGTAGAGATAACAGAGGATGATTTTGCCGAACTGCGCGACGAATACCCTGACCTATTAGAGCCGCACATGAAAGCTTTGCAGCGCGTAGCGGGAAAATTGCGAGGCCCCGGGCGAGTTGACGAGAGCAGCATTCAGCCGTTTCTCGAAAAAGCAAGACCGGAACTGGTTGAACATATCCGCCGCGAAGTGCTGGTTCAGGATGCAAAAGAAACTTTGTCTGAAACCCATCCAGAATGGGAATCAGTGATCGGCAACAGCTTGGAAAACAAGCCTGGCAGCCCGGAGTTTTTTCAATGGTTCGCAGCCCAGCCACAAGAATACCAGTCTCGGCTAAATGGGAGCTGGAATCCTGTAGTTATTGGTCGCGCCATAGACAAGTTTACCGCTCATCAAGAGTCGCTCAAGAAGAAAGCGGAACGGCAAGATCGTTTCGATCAGGCGGTTACGCCAAAAGGTGATGGCGGTTATGAGCCACCTACCGACAACAACGACGCATTTAATGCCGGATTTAACGGCAGATAACCATTAAAGGAGATATACCATGACTATGCAAATATACGCGCTGAACCCTGCGCGGATTGACAAATACAAGGGTCGTATTTTGGCGCACGCCATCCCGCAAGAAGTTCTGGGACGGGCTGGCCGCCAAGAAAAAATGCCAAAGAACAGCAGCAAAACATATGTTGCCCGCAGGTGGGTTCCATATGGCGCTACCACATCGAACCCTAACCAGTTTTTTCAGAACGGCACCGGCGATCGTAGCACGGCATTAGTTCAGGGGCACGAAACATCCGAAGGTGTAACTCGCGCACCTGAGTCTATCGTACCGATGGATATTACGGTTGTAATGCGCCAGTATTCATGCCTATACGGTCTGACTGACCAAATGGCTGATTTGTACGAAGACGACGCACCAAGCGCACAGAAAGAACAAATAGGCGAACGCATCACGCTGGTTAATGAGCAGATCGTCTATGGCGAGCTGAAGGCATCCACCAATCAGTTTTATGGTGGCACCGGAACTTCGCGCGCTACGGTTAACGGCCCGATCACACTTAACATGATCCGAAAGATCGTGCGCTCGATGGCGGCTAATCACGGCAGCACAGTCACATCGCTGCTGAAAGCCTCGGCGAATTACAGCACAGACCCTGTCGGAGCTGGATATTTTGTCTACGGACATACAGACCTGGCGGCTGAAATTAGAGACCTGCCGAATTTCACCCCTATCGAGAAGTATGCATCTGGTACGCCTGTTCCGAACGAAATCGGCAAGTGCGAGGAATTCCGCTTTGTGTTGTCGCCTGACCTGCCCAGTATCCAAGACGCAGGTGCGGCTATCGCAACATGGACCGGCACTGGCTCTGCAAGCTCTACCACCGGCACCAGTATGGACGTATATCAGTTTATCGTGCTGGCCAAGGATGCATTCTCGCAGATCAGCATTCGCGGCAAAGAGTCTGTGGACATCACGTTCCTGCCTCCAAGCCAGAAAGACAAGTCTGACCCACTTGGGCAGCGCGGCTACGCTGGCGCTATCTGGTACAAGGCCGCATTGCTGGAAAATGCTTCATGGTGCGCGGTCGGCAACGTTGGCGTGAAAACACTGTAACCAATGAGCCGAATTAATTTTCGGCTCTCCATTAAAGGAGAAAAAAACATGATTGGAACTATCCGACAATGGTTACAGGGAATCCCGGACGGTAAGTCAAGTTACGCGCTGCAACAAGTGCTTAACCCGATTTCCGACCGGATGTCTACGCAATCACTTTCAACAGCAGGTCTTGCAATCAAGACCGCCGGGTCTGCATTGGTCAAAACTGGAGCTGCCGCATATCACGCTTCATGCAAGGGAAAGCTGGTTTCGGTGGCCGCTGCAACTGACCAGGCGGCACTCGCTGGCACAGTAACCAATGCCAAATTCAATGTCTACGCATTTTTTATCGATTCCGCAGGAACTGGAACAAGTGCGATGGGTATTGAGGGTGCGACGCTGGCTGCTGTCGTATTTCCGCCTATTCCAGAAGGTAAGGCATTGCTGGGATTTGTCACCATCAACCCAACAGGAACGGGCAATTTCGTCGGCGGCACTACTGCGCTAGATGATGCAACCGTCGTTCCAAACGCTGTTTATGTCAATGTGCTTGGCGCATTTGACCCAACCGTAATTACTGCATAAAGGAGAATCAAAATGGATCGTCTTTCACAAACCTCGTTGACCGGCGCACTGGGCAAAGCAACGCTCGCCGCCGGGACAACCACAACCGTTTCATCTACCGGAACTCTGCCGTATGCTATTCGCGGAAAGGCGTATAGTCACGCAGCGCTGTCTAACACGGCAACCCCTACCACGGATATCAATACCGGCGCAGCATTCGTCGGTGTAAAGGCAGGATATGGTTCTGTGTTCGTGTATGGATTCAATGCAAACGGTGATTTGAAGTGCGCCCAAGGAACTGTAGTAGCTTTGGCTGGCGACTACACATGGAAGCATAAACCTCAATTCCCAGCCTTGCCTGACGACTTCTGCCCAATTGGTGCTTTGACTATATTGGCTGGATCGACGGCTGATGCAACTACAGGCTGGGTGCAAGGATCAAGCAATCAAGCATCGGTAACAGGCATCACTTATGCGCGCACCGATTTTGCGCTGGGTATGCCAGATCAACTGGTGTAATCAATCGCAGGCGCTTAAATATTAAGTGCCTGCGATATTTCTGCAATCTATCAAGGAGGTAATATGCCACGCATAAAAGAGCGCCATTCAGAAGATTTTCCATTGGCGCAGCCATCAAATATCGATCTGCCAATTACCGGCGCACTCAACCGCGAAAGCGAAGTTATTGTACCTGCTGACGCAAATGCTCTAAACAAAAACTATGTAGACGCATTGAAATTCAATGAGGACATCCTTGAAATCATGATAGAGCCATCGTCCGAGGAAAACGCACCAACCGTAATCGATGTGGCTGTCAACGGTGAGACAGCATGGATACCGGTAGGACAGAATGTCAGATTGAAACGCAAATTCGTTGAAGTATTGATGCGCTCGAAGCCTGTATCAATTTCCACGTCTCACGAAGATATTGGCGCAAAGATCATCAACAATCGCGTTTTGCGCAACACCCGCGCCAAATACCCGCTGAGCGTGCTGTCAGACCCTGCTCAAGGTCGTGGCGTTGAGTGGATGCGTCGTATACGAGCGGAGCTGTAAGTTATGAACTTCCTGCAATTGGTGGCGCGACTGTCAACGGAGTGCGGCGTGGCCGGTAACGGGCCATCTACGGTTGTCGGTCAAACAGGTTTAAACCTGCGGCTGGTGAATTGGATAAATGCGGCATGGCTCGACATACAATCAGCACACAGGGATTGGGATTGGCTGCGCACTTCTCTGACGCCATTCGCAACCGTTGCAGGTCAGCAAACATATTCGACAGCAGACTTGGCGCTTACAAACATGGGTATGTGGGACAGGGATTCGTTCCGTGTATACGATACAGCAGCAGGACTAAGCTCAGAAACAACGCTCACATATGTGCCGTATGACGCATGGCGTAATTCATTCCTGATCGGTTCATTGCGAACAACCACTAGTCGCCCTGATGCAGTTACGGTTACACCGAATAATTCGCTCGGGTTTGGCCCAATTACTGCCGCCGGATATTCAATCGTCGGAGATTATTTCTTGTTGCCGTCAGAAATGACGCTTGACGCTGATATCCCCATCCTGCCAACCCAATATCATTTGGCTATCGTGTACAGAGCTATGATGCACTATGGCGCACAATATAGCGCAATTGAGGTGTATCAACGAGGTGAGAATGAGTTCAACAAGATGATGCTGCGAATGTCCGCTGACCGTATGCCAGATATAATGATCGGTGGGGCGCTGGCATGAAATTTGCCCCTGTACAGCAAAAATTCTTCGCCTTCAAAGGTGGGTTAGACGAAGAAACGCCATCGATCATGATCCCTGCTGGCGTGGCAATATCCGCTACAAATTTCGAGTGCGGCACTTATGGAGGTTACACGAGAATCGGCGGGTATGAGCGATTCGACGGAAGAGCAAAGCCGTCTGATGCGACGTATAGCAGCATCCCTGTATCAATAACTGGCGCTTATGCAATCGGCAATACGATAACTGGCGCAACGTCAGGGGCGACCGCAATTATTATTGCCGCCAACGCTACAACCTTTTTCATTACCAAAATAACCGGGACATTTGTTGCTGAGACGCTGAATATCTCAGGTTTGCCAGTTGCTACATCATCGGCAGGATCTTCTAGCGGTGGAGCTGGAACGCCAGCACTGAATGCGCAATACAAGAACTTGGCGGCGGATCAGTATCGGGCGGACATTGCCGCAGTTCCAGGGTCTGGATCAATCCTCGGAGTATGGCAATTCAATGGCAACAAATATGCATTCAGAAATAATACCGGAGGGACTGCCGCAGTAATGCATAAATCATCGGCGTCCGGTTGGGCGTCCGTAGCTCTTGGTAAGGAACTGAGTTTTACATCTGGTGGAACAACCGAAATACAAGTCGGCAACACGATCACTGGTGCAACATCAGGCGCAACCGCTGTAATCGCAGGGGTTGGACTGCAAAGCGGAAGTTGGGGGGCAGGAACTGCGGCAGGAATTGTCACGTTTGCCTCTCAAACCGGCACATTCCAAGCAGAGGATTTAAACATTGGTGCATCGTTAAATGTTGCCACCATCAGCGGCGACTCAACCGCGATCACGCTATTGCCGGGTGGTCGATACGAATTTTTAAACCACAACTTCGGCGGGGCATACAACACAACAAAGATGTATGGATGTGATGGGGTAAATAAGGCGTTCGAGTTCGATGGGACAGCTTTTATCCGCATCAGCACCGGAATGGCAACGGACACACCAGAGCACATAACAGAATTCAAAAAACACCTATTTATATCAATTGCAGGATCGGTGCAACACAGCGGTATCGGCACTCCACATGCGTGGTCAATAATTACAGGGGCGGGAGAAATAGCGGTCGGAGATCAATGCACAGGGTTCATGACGCAACCGGGAAGCACCACGGCTGGCGCGATGGTTATATTCAATCGCAATCAAACTTATGTTTTGTATGGAACAACAGTGGCGGACTGGAACCTTACGCTATTCAATCCAGAAAGCGGCGCAATCGAATGGACAACGCAGTACATAGGGCAAGGGGTTATGCTGGATGATCGCGGCATTACTACGCTGGCAACCTCGCAGAATTTTGGTAATTTTTCCGGTGCAACCATATCGAACGCAGTTAAGCGCACGCTGAGTGATTTGATGGGAACGTCTGTAGCGAGTTGTATCGTTCGCGAAAAGAACCAATATCGAATATTTTTTAGCGGCGGACGTGCGCTGTATGTCACGTTCTCTGGTAATAAGGTCGCTGGAATAATGCCGATAACCACAACCGAAACAGTGTCATGCATATGCTCACAGGAAAGCGCATCCGGGGCAGAGGAAATATATTTTGGCTCAACAAATGGGATGGTCTACCAGATGGATGTTGGCACATCATTCGATGGGGAGAAAATTTCCGCCAATTTAGAACTCGCATACAATCACTTGCAAAGCCCGCAAACGCTCAAGCAATTTCGCAGAATGACACTTGAGGCAAGAAGCGATAGTTATGGCGAAGTTGATATGACATATAGGCTTGGTTATTCTTCACCGGATATTCCGCAGCCAACAAGTACAACGCTGCAAATAAACACCAGTTCTGCGTATTTCGATAGCGGTGAATCGTTCGATTCATCTGTGTTTTTTGATGGGCGCACATTAATTCCATTGGATGCTGATATTGATGGCGTTGCAGAAAATATTTCACTCGCATTTTCTAGCTATTCAGATGAGCATGATTCGTTTACTCTAAGCGGGGCGACGATAACATTTACACCGAGAAGGATGAAAAGATGATTGCAAACAAACAATGCGCAAAATGTGGGGAAGTAAAAAACACAGATGAGTTTTATGCTAGAAAAAACACCAAGGACGGGCTTGGCTATTCATGCAAAAGATGTTTGATCAAAAGCTCCCAAGAGTGGAATATAGAGAATGCAGAAAAAGTAAAATTAAGAGACATGTTGCGCTATATCAAAAACAAGCAACAACAATCTACATTACATAAAAAATGGGTTGAAAATAATAGAGATAAGTACAATCAGTATATGCGTGACTGGAGAAAAAACAACAAAGAAAAAGAGCTTTTGACCGCTAAAAAAGCAAGGGGAATATCTCTTGATAGAAGAATGGCAAATAATGCCAAAAGGAGGGCTGTCGCGCGAAACGCTACCCAATTGTGGGCTAATATGTTTATTATTGCAGAGGCGCATTCGCTTGCCAGGGAAAGAACGAGGTTAGCTAAAGTTAAATGGGTGGTTGACCATATTGTTCCATTGCGCGGCAATACCGTATGTGGTTTTCATGCACATACGAACATTCAAGTTATAACGCAAAAACAAAACCTCGAAAAACGTCATTTGTTATGGCCTGATATGCCATAAGAAAGAAGAAATCATGAATGAATATTACGACCATTCGACTTTCCCCGCCCAAGGCTCATTGATTAAATCCGATACCTTCAGGGCAGAATTTGAAAAGGTTGAAGTAATCGGCGACAAGCTTCCTGTTCTATCTGGCAATGGCGGCAAAATCACGGCAATAAATAGCGGTGGAACAGCCGTCGAAGCAATTACGACAACCGGCACCGGTAGCGCTGTAAGGGCGACATCGCCGACACTGATAACACCAGCGCTTGGCACGCCAGCCAGCGGCACGCTTACGAACTGCACAGGTCTTCCTGTTTCCACCGGGGTATCTGGATTTGGCACCAGCGTGGCAACAGCGCTGGCCGTCGCAGTGGGTAGTCCTGGAGCTCCAGTCGTAAATGGGGGCGCTCTTGGCACTCCGGCATCCGGTGCGCTCACAAACTGCAACAACCTGCCTGCCGCTGGCGTAACAGGAACCGCGTTGGTTGCTGCGGCGATAGGTACAACTGTTCAGCCAAATGCTATTGCGACAATCGCAGCATTGAGGAACGTAGCTGTTGTGAGCGGGAGATTATTGCAAGTAAGCGGCTACTACGCCGCAGGAGATGGTGGTGGTGGCCCGGTGCGCGTAGGATTTACAGGTGCAGCTCCAGGCACATACGTTGATAACGGCGGTTCGATTATCGTTCCGACAGGAGGCGATGGCTCTGCGGCCTGGGTGTGGGAGCACAGCGGAGAGTTCTGCATTGACTGGTTCGGCGCAAAATCCGATGGCACAGCTACGCAAACGCAGATTCAAGCGGCTGTTGATTACGCTGAATCTATCAACCTGCGGCGAATCTACGGCGACCCAGAAAAAACGTATTCTGTCGGGGCGGCGATAAACCTTGGTGTAACTGGAAGCCCGATAATTCTTGACCTGCTCGGCGGACAACTTAATCCGCTGACCGCGTTCACTGGCGGAGTGGCGATTATCACGCAAGGCGGCGTTCACAATGCTCATTCTCTGGGCGCCGGCGTGAATACGTCAGGGCATGTGTTCGTTACCTTGGGAACGGTGGCGCAGAAGAACCCGGTAGTGGATTGTCATAATCTATCAAATGATGGCGGGTACTATGACTTCATCAAAACGATTTATGAGTATGATAATTGTGTCATTGATTTAATTACATCGAATTATGTGGTCGGGCACTCTACTCTGGATTTGCAGACTACAGTAAGCGGTAGCGTATCCTATGCAGCGAATCCGAAAATCACACGCTTGGCGCTGCGCAATCCTGTTGATACTCGTGCAGTTGGTGATCCGGTGCGCTATGGCATTATATTGTCTGATGCAGAAGGCGCGAAAGTATCCGGCGTAATCTCCAACTTCGACAATGGCGTTTACTTGGGCGGCAATGCGCGCGAGCTTGATGTGTCTGACTTGCTGGTTTCTGATTACCGTTCGACCCCGAGCAATAACCTGTGGGAAGATGCTTGGGTTGCAACAACTCCTTACACGCAAGGGGTGTATATCAAACCTACTGCCGCAAAAGCAAACGGCCATTTTTATCTTTGCACAACTGGCGGCACGAGCGCAGGCACAGAGCCAACTTGGCCGACCAGTTTTAACGGAACCGTGGTCGATGGCTCGGTAACATGGACTGAGGTAGGTCAATCAATCAACATTTCAATCGGCGCATTGCAGCAAGTTTCCTTGCGCAATGTCCGCTCAGAACCGGGGTTATGCGCGCTGGCAAATCTGTCTAACGCGAACATTACAATGGATTCCGTTCGACTAGTCGGCGAGTCTATCGCATATGGTCACTTCAGCGGAAGCAACGCGGAAATGTTCGCCACTAATTGCCTGTTCGCTGGCGATGTGATGCTTAATGCAAAAACAGGCGGAACGAAAACGCGATTTAATGGCGCAAACAACCTAGTGCAAAGCGACACTCTCGGGCAGCTCGTCAGCCACGAGTTCAGCCTGTATTCCAGCAGTTCAATTTTTGAAAATGGGTCTGTTACGCCGGTTGTGATTGGATCAACAGGGTCAGGAACATATACACCTGTAACAGAAATTTGCGCATGGACTCGTATCGGGAATAGAGTTTTCTTTAATATTGATATTTCATGGACAGCGCACACAGGAACAGGGAAATTGTACATCAACACCGGACTCCCTTATTCGGCGAATTCCTCCTATCTGTTTCCGTTGTCAGTAGAATTTTCTAACATTGCCTATGCCACAACCGCAGGATATATCCCTATCGCCATGTTCATTGGCGGAAGTACGCAGATTCGCCTTTACATCCAACAGTCGAATAGCACTCGCATCGAAATTGATATTGAGGCAGCAGGCGGATTAATTATTAACGGGTCGTATCTGGTATAAAAAATTTAAATAATGGAAACCAACGTGAGGAGATCATGGACATACAAACAACCTTTAACGTCGCAATAGCAATCGCCGGATTTCTCGGTGGCTGGGTACTGAACAGCATCAAGGACTCTATTCGCGAATTGAGCAAAACAGATGCGCTAATGGTAGACAAAATTCAGGCTATAGAGGTTATGGTTGCAGGTAAATATGTGACCTACGAAATGCTGGATAAGCGCCTTGGTGCTATGTTTACGAAGCTGGATCGAATCGAAGAAAAACTGGATAAAAAGGTGGACAAAATTGGCGTCGCGTAACCTTTCAGACTTGAGACAAGATGTGCGCCAAATGGCTGAAAAACATATTGAGCTTTGCGCGGAGGAAAACATAACCCTATTGATTTACTGCACTTACCGCAGCAACACCGAGCAGGATGCGCTCTACGCACAAGGGCGCACCAAAACTGGCAAGATTGTGACCAATGCACGGGCCGGTGAAAGCTCGCACAACAAGGTTGATTCTGCATTAAGGCCAGCCGCCGAAGGGTATGATTGCGTGCCTGTCGTAAACGGCAAAGCTGTGTGGGATGGCAATGATCCAGCATGGAAGATAGTAATTCGCTGCGGCGAGGAAGCCGGGCTAAAAGCTTCGGCTAGGTGGAGCGGAAAGCTCCGAGAACTTTGTCATTTTGGGGTGTGAATGGGGTTTAAATTATGGGATTATTAAATATCGGGCAGACGACGCCGCCAATACAGAAAACCGAACAATTGCCAAAACCAGATGGAGGTGTAACCCCTCCTTCAGTAGCAAGCAATCAATATGTTCAGTCGATTGAGCCATCGACGCTTGGCAGCCCAGAAAAATGGGCAATCGATAAGCCGCAGACTGTACAAGGACAGATTGCTGATATTACGTCAGCAGATAGCCCGTTAATGCAGCAGGCGGCAACGCGCGCGAAGCAGCAAATGGCCCCGCGCGGACTGTTAAACAGCACAATGGCTGTCCAGGCTGGTCAGGAAGCGCTGTATAACGCTGCATCGCCAATCGCACAGGCAGATGCTGCAACGTACAACAAAGCGGCTGGCTACAATGCCGACGAACAAAACCAATTTGCTATGCAGAGGTTCACGGCTGGCAACCAGATTGCGGCAGCTAATGCGGAAGCGCAAAACCGTCAGTCAGCGCTAAATCAAACAGAGCTAAATAAATCAGAACTCCAGCGATACACTGTTCAGGTCGATGCCGCTACAAGAGAGCAAGCAGCCAATATCGAGGCTAACTACAAAAACCTGCTCCAAGCGTCTGCCGGGGCGACTGATGTTCAGAAGTATGTTTACAAGAATCTGGCTGACATTGCAGCAAGCACCACGATGGATGCTGCGGCGAAGAAGATCGCATCTGATAATCAGATTGCAATGATGAACCAATCGCTCGCTACAATAGGGGCGATTGCAAACCTGGATTTCGGTAGCCTGTTGAACTTTAGCATACCAGCATGAAGCACAGCGATGAAGCAATGATTGACCTACTGCATAGAAACTGCCCATTCGATTGCGAAGCGTGGCAGCTTGCATTGAAATTGATAGGATGGGAATTGCTGCCGCTTGATATTGAAGGCAGGCTGGCAGGTGTGATAATGGTACGAGACAGCCAAATTCACATTGCAATGGAGCCCGAATACAGGAAGCGGTGCTGGCACAAGCTTGGCAATGAAATAAGGCAGTTATTCGCTGAATTGATAGAGAAATTTGGCAATGTTAAAACGGTATCCAAAAACAACAGGAATTTTCTGGAGAGACTTGGATTCTGCGAAGTGGAATTAGGTCATGATGGAACCGTTTACTACACAATGGAGAAATTCAGATATGCGTAAAATTTACACCAAATCTGTCTGGCAGTTTGACAAAAACGGCGAAGCAAAATTAGTTCATGATGAGTGCGATTTCTTCTACAGCATGGAGCCTATCGCGTCGTGCGACCCTGTTTCAGCGGTAACTGTACTTACAACCATGACCGCAGCAACATCAGCCGCAGCAGTTTTTGGCGCTATCGCTACAATTGGGACATACGCTGCGGTGATTGGGACAGTATTCGACGCTCCGGGATTAAAAAATATTGGACTTGCGATGTCTACAGTTGGCGGAATCGGCAGTCTGGCAACCTCGCTTGGTGGGAACTTCGCAACCATGGCGCAAGGTGTTGGAGGAGAAGCCGCAACAGCAGTGGGCGCACCAACTGGATCAGCAGGTGGATTGATAAATACCGCCGGTGATGGCGTGGTAAATTCATTTGCCAATGCCGGGCTTCCGGTTGATTTTGCAACGCAAACGGCAGCGAGCGGGGCTGCTGGAGCAACTGCGTTTGATCCAGCCATTGCAGGCTTTGAGAATGCCGGAATTATGCCCGCCAAAACTGCGCAGGTTGCACAAGAAGCCGTATCCGGGGGTGTTTCTGCGCCAATCGCTCCATCTGCGCCAATAGGCGCATCAGCGCCAGCAGACCCAGGCACTTCAATCCTTGGCGGTAGATCGTATGCAAACACTGTTGAGGGCGCGCAAGCTGCGGCAAAGGATTTAGGAGCCGGTGGAAATGATGGATTTTTTTCATCTGCATTGAATTTTGCTAAGACGCAGGGCGGCGGCATGCTTGGTTACGGCGCATTATCCGGTATTGGTACGGCATACCAAGCATCACAAGAAAACGACCTCCGACAGCAGCAATTAGCCATGCAACAAGCCAACCTGGATAGGCAATATGCAAACGCTTCCGCTGTTCCAGACTTGACCGCCCAACTTCGCACAAACAGAAATGCAAATGTAACAGGAAACCCGCAAAAACGGGTTGGACTGCTGTATGCTAACGGCCTTCAAAGGGGATAATAATGGGATTGCTTGGCAATAAAACCGATGTTGCACCTCAGCCTGTCGGCGCTGATTCTGGCAGCTTGATAAAAAAGGCAGAGCAAGAAATAGAGGCAAAAATTCCTGCTGATTTCAAGAATGCGTACAGCCGCATCGTCATCGCCGGAATGAAGGTTATGTTCGACAAAAGCACGCACGGACAAATGCTGCGTTTTCTTGAAGCCGAAGGCGATATAACTGACAGCATTGCCAATGGCATTGGACAATTGATCGGCATACTTTACCGTGAAAGCTCGAAACAGACCGGCAAGCCAACCATGCCGATGGAAGCGGCAATACCGGCAGCATTGACGCTGATGCTTAAAGCCATTGAGTATGCAGCAGGTCTTGGAAAATTGCAGGCAACGCCGGAAATTATCGATCAGATCACTCAGAAAACAATTCAAAAAATTGCCGAAGCCCAAGGTATCGACAAGGGTCAAATGGATGCAGCGATGCAATCCGGCGATAAAATGATGCAGAACGAAGAATTATCCGCAAAGTTCAGTCAAATGAACGGGGGTGAATGATGGGATTACTCGGGTATATGGCGACCGGCGCAATTGGTGGAATTGGTCAGGCTGGCGTTAAAATGACAGAAGACCAAATGAAGGCGTCGAGCGACGAAAATCTCATGAAGATGCGCGTCCAGATGGAAGAAGAAATGCGCAACCGACTGGACGAAAATTCGCGTTCGCGTGATGTTGCTGGACGCGAAGCGCTTGCTGGAAAAATTCAAACCGCATCAAAGGGGCTGCTGAATGCAGATGTTGCGAGCACGATAAACGCGGCAAATAAATCGTCTGTCACCGCAGAAGATGTCGTCAACCTGACACCAGAACAGCGGGAGGCATACGGCTTCAAGAGTTCGCCTATCGACGATGCGCGCAGAGCTGCTCAAGCAGCGCAAATGGCCGGGGCTGATCCTGCAACAATGGGCAGGTATGACCAGAACTATCAGGCAGAAATAGCAAGCAAGCGGGCAGATACAGCAGAAAAAACAGGTGCGAGACAATTTGAAATTCAAATGAAAAAGCTCGACGCGCAGCTTGCTTCTGCTGAAAAGGTTGCCACAAAAGGCGAGAATTCCGCCCGCAAGGATGCCCTCGTTGCGGTGTTAAAAAACAACAGAGAAGAGGCTTTGAAATACGAGACCGATATTCTCAAGTACAACTCATTGAAAGAATCCGCGCTTGACGAGCCGACCAAAAAACTCCATCAAGACAAAATTGATGGGCTTGAGGCAAAAATAAATTCATTGGTGAATGAGTCGAGTGGAATATCCAAGATGCTCACAGGTTTTGCGACAAGCGGGAAGATTGAGGAGGCGCCGGAACCAAAGTCGAAACCGGCAACAGCGACCGAAAAATCGGCTGTAGATTTCGTATGGGATAACGGGAAGCTTGTTCCAAGTTCAAAAACCCAAGGATCGTCAGGCAAAACAGGCGCAACACAAGCACCAGAAAATCCCGCTGGATTACTTGGAATGCCAGAGAAAATACCTAACCTTGAGCTAAAGGCAGCACAACAAGAATTGGATGCTGCAAAACAGCGAGCTAAGCAAGCTGGCGGAGTAAGGAACGTCGAATTACAAAATAGTCTTGCTAGGTCAATTGCAGACGCGCAAGCTAAGGTTGATAGACTTGCATCAGGTAAATAATAATGCCAATCGTACAACTACCAGACGGACGCACAGCATCTTTCCCTGATGGCGTGTCTGTATCTGATATGGAAAGCGCGATCAGCGCTAACTTTCCTGAATTCACCCCAGCAAAAGAGGAAAAATACAATCTGCTCGGCGGCGTGGCGGATGTTGGAAAGCTAATTTACGATATTCCAACGCAAGCCAAGGCCGCCATTGCAAATCTTACCGAAGAGGATGATCCGTTAAAAACTCATGACTGGCGCGACCAGTGGCGTGAGGAGGGTTTGGCACGGACGCGAGAGCGATTATCCGCTCTTGGTGATGCTGGTGGCGAGAATGTGTTTCCTGGAATCACGCGCAAGGATATTGCGGAAGCTTCCGGCAGCACGGGATTTTCACTTGCATCCATGGGTGCGGGCTTGCTTGGTGGAGCTGCTGGATTTGCAACCCCTGTTCCGGGCGGGGCGGCAGTTGGGATGCTGTCTGCATCCGGCGTGGCTGCATACAAGATGGATAAATCCATGTTTACAGCGCAATTGCTGGATGCCGCAAATGCAGCTCTGATGAGAGAACGCGGCTCCGTGATGGACGATGCTGAGCGCGCCGCATTCCTTGAAAAAACAAGCGAAGCAAGGGAAAACCATGCGCTTTGGGAGGCTGGCCCCGAAGCCGTCGGAAATCTGCTTACAGCAACAGGTGCTGGTGCAGTTTTCAAAGGTGTAAGCAAAGGAATTGCAAGCAAGATTGTAGGCGGGCTTGCGAAGATGTATGGTGGCGAGCTTTCCACGGAAACAGTAACACAGATGGGCCAGCAGCGCGCAGAGGTTGATACCGGCATGTCGCAAGAGCCAGCACGGGAATGGTCATCTGGTGAGGATTGGGCGAAATCCCTCAAAGAAGTCTATCCTGGGACGATGGTTCTTTCAACGCTAACTGGTGGAGGCGCTGCAATTGCCGGTAAAGCTACCGACCTAATCACACGCAAAGAAAAGCCTGTCGAAAACATTCTACAAGATATTGGAGTCGGCAATCCAAACGTAGACATTGACGAAGCAATATCTGCGACGAACGCCAGAGTAGATGAAGTTGGCGGCGCGTCTGTGCGAAGCGGCCAGATTGATGAATCGATGCCGTCCACGCCTCTCTCGGAGTATGGCGCACCAGGATTGGTCACTACTCCATCGCAGCAACCGGGTGTTGCGATGGAATCCATAGCGCAAGGGCTGTCAGATGAAACTCAAAGAACGCAGACCGCCGTCGCGACTGGCATTCCGGTTCAAGGTCAACAAATTTCCCAGCAACCCGCGACTATTGAACAGTCTACGACTGTTCCCGATATTGCTAAGACGGAGTTATTGAATGGCCCGCCTGCTACATCTGAGCCCACCGGAATGGTTGACCTT
>Ga0208245_1000712_pt1 | contig 25044 bp, 19 predicted proteins | sample RifOxyC1_FD_184035 | JGI IMG/M metagenome (GOLD analysis project Ga0208245, IMG submission 184035) | Soil microbial communities from Rifle, Colorado - Rifle Oxygen_injection C1 (SPAdes) | ecosystem: Environmental > Terrestrial > Deep subsurface > Rock core/Sediment | place: Rifle, Colorado... | reverse complement strand
CTCTGGCTTGGTTCGTGGTCTTTCTTCTTTCCACTTTGCCCCAGGAAAACCACTTTTTCGCTTTTCAGACCTGCTTTCACTTCGTCCTTTTGTCCTTTTTTCTGACGGTCGAGCTGCTTTTCTTCGGACCGGCCACGTTTACCCGAACCGCTTTCGGCGCGCTGAGCGGCGTCTTCTGCGTTTTCTCCATGTCGGTCGGGCCGGGGATGATGGCCGCACTGGTGCCGGTTTATCTCGCACGGCTCTGGCTCGAGCGCAGGACGCGGGGAACGAGCGGAGCGTCGGCGCGGTTTATCGATAGCCGTTTTCTTCGAAGTGCGATTGTCGTGCTGCCCGTCATGGCCTCGGTTCTGTACTGGTACCTGAGTCTCCCGCCGAAAGATCATTCCTTGATGACCCCTCCCTGGCGGCCGGAGTTCTGGAATTTTTTCCTGAACCATGTTTCTTCCGGGTTTGCTTTTGGCTCGATGTCACTCGTCTGGGGAGTGATTTGCCTGTCGCTTGTCCTTGTGCCGGTCGTCGGCCCCTTCGTACGCGCTGTTCGGAAGAGGAACGCTCCGGCCGCGACCGACTGGGCGCTGCTGGTTTTGACGGGAGGTCTTCTTGCGTGTTCCGCGCTGATTGCGCTCGGGCGCGCCCGTTATATCGCGGAAGTTTTTAATGCGCCGAAGGCGTCCCGCTACTCGGAACTTTCGATTTTCCTGATTCCATTTGCCGTCATCGCCTGGGTGAACTTTCTCGGAGCGCGCGCCCGGGAATTGAAAGTTCTGCTCGTGACACTTTGGGTTTTTTGCTTTTTCCCGTTCGCCGATCTATGGAAGTTCAAAGTTTACCGAAACAAATCACGGGAGCATGTGGCCGGAACGCAGTGTTTGAGGGATTATTACCTGAACGGCGGTTCCGGGAATTGCCCCTATCTCTACCCGAATGGACCGATCGCCGTTCATCTCGAAAATGCCCGAAAGCTGAATGCGTCCTTTTACCGGAGGTACGGGCGGCCGCGAGAGAACCCCCTTTCCCAGGCGCCCGCATTTGTGCGATAGTGGGCGGATTCGAAGGAGTTTGCCATATGACCTCTTCTGCTGATCGTTTCTACATCGAAGATGCCGCCCGGTACGACGGCCAATCCGTGACCGTTAAGGGATGGGTTTATAACAAGCGGAGTTCGGGCAAAATCAAGTTTCTGATTCTACGGGATGGAACCGGGCTGATGCAGTCCGTGCTGTTTAAAGGTGAGTGCAACGAGGAGGCATTCGAGCTTTTCGAAAAGCTCACCCAGGAGTCCTCCGTCGAGGTTACGGGCAAGCTCCGCAAGGAGCCTCGTTCGCCGGGCGGCTTCGAACTGGGCGTTCAGTCGATGCGCATCGTTCAAGTCGCGGAACCTTATCCGATTTCGCCGAAGGAACACGGGGTGGAGTTCCTGATGGAAAACCGCCATCTTTGGGTGCGGAGTAACCGTCAATGGGCCGCGCTTCGCGTTCGGGCGGAGATCATGCGTTCGATCAATGAGTTTTTCGATTCACGCGGGTTCATCCGATTCGATGCCCCGATTCTGACTCCGAGCGCGTGCGAGGGAACCTCGACGTTGTTCGGGACCAACTATTTCGACGAAAAGGCCTATCTGACTCAGTCGGGCCAGCTCTATGGTGAAGTGGGTGCGATGGCTTTCGGCAAGATCTATGTTTTCGGCCCGACTTTTCGTGCTGAAAAATCAAAGACCCGCAAGCACCTCACGGAATTCTGGATGGTGGAACCCGAGGTCGCGTACGCCGATCTCAACGACAATATGGAACTTGGCGAAAAGTTCATCGAGCATATCGTCCAGAGTGTGTTGTCGCGGCGCGCGGCCGAGCTGAAGATCCTCGAGCGGGATCTTTCGAAATTGGAGGCGATCAAAGGGCCGTTCCCACGCATTTCCTACGACGAGGCCGTGAAAATTCTCGAGAAAAAGGGTGTTGGAATCCCTTGGGGCGAGGATTTTGGGGCCCCTCATGAGACCGCCCTCGGCGAGGAATTTGGAAAGCCGGTTTTTATTCACCACATGCCCTCGCAGATCAAGGCGTTCTACTTCAAGCAATCTGATACCGTCGGTGGTCCGGCCGTCACGGGTACGGGAAAGTACGCTCTCGGTTGTGATCTCATCGCTCCGGATGGTTACGGCGAGGTGATCGGCGGCGGGCAGCGCGAAGAGAGCGCGGAAGTCCTTAAGCAGCGCATCGCGGAGCATGGACTCTGCGAAAGCGACTATTCCTGGTATCTGGATTTGCGCCGCTTCGGATCTGTTCCGCATTCGGGCTTCGGCCTCGGAATCGAGCGCACGGTCGCGTGGATGACCGGTGTCGAGCATGTTCGCGAGACGATTCCGTTCCCACGCATGTTGAACACGCTGAGGCCGTAAGTTGCCGGAGGGCTCGGACCCGGGACGTTTATGCCTTATGATTTGCATGTCGTTTTAGTAGAGCCTGAGATCCCACAAAATACCGGGTCTATTGGGCGACTTTGCCTTGCGACCGGAACGACATTGCATTTGGTCGAGCCGCTTGGGTTTGAAATCGATCATGCGAAGCTGAGACGCGCCGGGCTCGATTACTGGGAGCACCTCAAGGTGCTGCGGCATCCCGGACTCGAGGAGTTTCTGAAAACGATTCCGCCGGATGCACCGAGAGTGTTCTTCTCGAAGAAGGCCGGCCATACGATCTTTGAGCATGTTTTCAGGCCGGGAAGTTATATCTTTTTCGGCAAGGAGACGATGGGATTGCCTGACTGGGTGATTAACGCTTATCCGACCGAAACGGTTCGCATCCCGATGTATGATGCGCGCGTGCGATCGTTGAACCTGTCGAATTCAGTGAGCATCGCAGTTTATGAGGCGATTCGGCAATTGGGTGCTTGAGGGATGGATTGAAAGCGGCGGGATGTGATGTGGGGGGAAATCCCGCCGCTTTCAGAAGAGCGCTTTCTGGCGCTGGTCATAGGCCAGTTTCAGGGGCCAGTTTCAGGGCCAGTGTCAGGCGCTAAGGGGAAAGTCATATACGACACTTGACGTCGTATTTAATACGCCGGTTGCAGTCGTTTTTCAAGTTTTTAATAAAGTCCTGTGTATGTAATGAGTTACCCGCTAGTTTCGCGTGTATCGCCCCAGATGAACGGCCCAGTGTCATCAGATGACTTTACGTGGCAAAATTAAGGTATGGGGAACGAGCAGCGTAGGGCGGCTTGGGTGCTCGCCACGTTCATCGGAATCTGCGGGGCTCTGGTTTCGAGCTGGGGTGCTGGCGCCGGAGGGGCGACCCAATTCATTTATGTCAACGGTGGATACGACGAGGCCACAAATTACTCCGTACATGAAGAAGATCTCCTGGCCTTCAAGGGGGGGTTATTCAGACCCAAAGCCTCGCCCAATAGTTCGCCCAGTGCCTCCGACGGCGCGATCTTTCTGAACGCCGGAGGGCCGGGATCAGCCGTGGTCCCGATATCTCGAGACGGCAGTTTCGAGCGGGATCAAATGGGCTGGATTACAACCAGGCCGTCGCGAATTCCGTTTGCCACGGGTCCGGCTACTCAGAACCATGTTACGGAAGTGTTTCGAAAGTTGTCGAAAGAGAACCCCCGCCGTGTAACGGCGGTTTATGCGGATCACGGCGAGCCCGCCGGTGCGGCGCTTTGGGACGGAACAAGGCTGGGACCAAAGGCGATTCATCAGAACTATGATCGATTGCCGGGAGACCCGCTGATTCGTTCGATTCACATTCATTGCTTCGGAGGGGCCGCGATCGTGGATCCGGAGCGGGTCGTGCCTTCGGAAATACAAAAATTCGACAGTTTCGTCGCGGCAAACTATCCCAAAAATCGATGCGCCTTCGCGCTTGCAAGCGAAGATGAGCGGGCTCAGTACGTTGCATGGTCATCGGATTGGGTTGGCAGCGCCTGGACCAAATTCTTTAAAAAGCATCCGCAGCCATCCTTGGCGGGGCTGAAGTCGGAATTCACGACTACTTCACCGCTCAAACCCACACCGGTTTTGACTTCCGACTATCTGGCGAACGATATCTTTCGTTTCATGTGCAAGCGGGAAAAAATGGGGCGGCGGATCCGGACGTCCACGGTTTGCGGGGAGCTTTCGCTGCCTGTTTCGATTCCTTCCGGTGAATCCCTGAAGCGGATTCTTTGCGAAAAAGACGATCTCTCTGCTGCGATTCAAGAAGAATCCGAAAACCTGGAGAGATTTGCCCGCACCAGCTCACAATTGCAGGCGATCAAACGCTATTGGATCAATCGGTACATTGAAAAGAAAAGTCCAGAAGTGCTCGCGAATTATAGAAAGTATTCCGAAAAAGTCGACCAGCTTCGGGCGCAAGCGCTTATTTCGAAGGGAAAGAGATCCGAGGACCGGCTCTGGAAGGAATACTTCGAACTCAGGGAGCGATATTCCGCCCGTTATGATCGGGCAGTCGCCACCTTGGCTCGCGGGAATAGTCGTGAATTTGTGGATTATTTCGAGAAAAATTGTGACCGCGAGTGGCTGCGCAAAAACAAGGAGCACTACCCTGAGTTCGTCGACTACTATTTTCAGAAAAATAACGCCCGATTTAAGTTATGGCGCCTCGGCGACTGGCTGAGCAAGTTTTTTGAGGAGGCCCAGCAGAAGCGCCGAACGCTCAACCTTGTTCATCAAAAGGAACGAACCAAACTTCTTCATGTGCTCTTTTCAGACCCTGAGTTCGCCAAAACCAAGAAGGTGTATGAAAATATCCAGGACTGCGAAAATTCTGTTCTTAATTAGCGTGTTCGCACTGCCGGATTTGGGAGGTGGCGCGGAAGTCTGGCACGTCGTGCCGCAATTTGAATGTGGTACTTATCTGGTCCGGGGGGTTCTTAACAAGAATGCGCGTGGCGATTTGGTGCTTTCGATGCGGAAGGGATCCGCTTCGCCTTTTGAGCTGATCCTGCTGGGAGGCGATTTTTCGGACAAGTTGGATCACCTTGGCTCTCTGGTCGTTCTGGAAGTATCCGTACCCCAGCCGATTAAGAGCACCCAGCGGCCATTTGTCATGGTCCGAAGTGTTTCGAAATCGGAGAATTCTGTCCGGGATTTCCGGCTCCTGAAGAAAACCCCCTGTGGCGACGCGAAGGAAGACGGGGGACGCCGCCTGTAACGTCAGGCGCTCACTTTTTCAGGTGAGCAATCAGTCTCGAGGGGAAATCCGTAATGATACCGTCGACGCCCATCGCGATCATCGCATCCCAATCCTCGGGTTGGTTCACCGTCCAAGGAATGACCTTGAAGCCGTTCTTTTGAAAGTTTGCTACACGTTCCCGCGTGAGGAGATTGTATTTCGGGGAGATGATCTGAACACCGATGCGTTTTGCTTCGGCGAGGATGTCGATTTTCGGGTCTTCCACAAGGAAGGCGAGTCGCAGCCCCGGAGCGAGCTTATGCGCTTCGATCAGCGTTCGCGGGTCAAACGACTGCAAAATGGTGCGATTGAGAAGCCGGTTCTTCTTTATCGCGTTCACCACGAGCCGCGCGAATTTCGCTGGATCGACCGTGTGCTCCGGGTGCTCGCTGGAAATTTTCGTCTCCACATTGAAACCGATCCGGCGCGCGTTCGGATGTTTTGAGTTTCGCACGAGAGCGAAAACCTCGTCCAAGGTTGGAATTCGCGTTCCAGGGCAGGGAGCCTGCTCCGGAAATCGCGGATTTTTCAGTGTTCCGCAATCGTACTGCATGACCTGGGTCAGTGTCAGGGAATGAATCAGCGGAGGCTCGCCGATGCGGGCGCCGTCAAGGGCGACGCAAATCGCGCTGTTGATGTGGGGATCGTGACTGACGACGAGAACATTGTCTTTCGTGACCGCCAAGTCCATTTCGAGGATGTCGGCCCCTGCTTCGAGTGCCAATTGAAACGAGGGCAGGGTATTTTCGGGGCGCAGGCCGCGGCTGCCCCGATGCCCGTGAACTTCAATCGCGTGAACCGTCTCGCAAAGGTGAAGTCCGAAGGCGATGCAAACCAAGGCCAATAGTTCGAAGTGTCTCATTGAGACAGTCTAGCCTGAATGTCCCAAGATTTCTTGCTTAACCGTGAGCTGCCGTTTTTTGTGCAAGCGTTTTGATGAGTCCAACCGTTTCGTGTGAGAGCTCCACGAACGGCGAGCCGGGCTTCATTAATGCATGGGCGCGCTCCTGGTTTCCCGTCTTGGCGAGTTGAACAATCTCGGAGACGGCGCGATGAAACTGCGCGTGCTTGTCGCAAAGAGCGGGAAATTCTGGAAGTCCCTGGAACCGCATACCATCGCCACGGAGCCACTTTCCGAGTGAACAGGCGGTGTCTTTTGCGATAGCGGCGGGGTCGAGACTTTCGTCGGGTTTGGCGAGGTATTTGGTAAGTTTGATCTTCCAGTCCGTGTGGACCGTGATCGCATTGTTGAAGTCCATTCGTTCCTGAGCGGCTGTCTGGCAGTTTCCATTGACGAGGCAGAGCAGCTCATTGGCTGTTTTTCGCTGGATCTCCGCCTGATTCGCGAGGTGCATCGCGGCTGATGAGGTGTTCTGAGCCGCGCCGGAATTGTCCTGATTCGCGTGTTCCATTTCGGTGACCGCCTTGGCGATTTCGGTAATTCCACGGGCCTGTTCGCTCGAAGCGGTCGCGACTTCGCGGACCAGTTGGTCCACTTCGCTGACATCCTTCACCACCTGATCGAGGACCTCGCCGCAGCGCTGAGCTACTTTTACACCTTTTTCGACCTTCGCCTTGCCTTGCAAGACCATACGGTCGATCTTGGCTTTCGTGTTGCCGGCGACGCTTTCAACCTTTTTAACGCTTTCATCGAGCATCTGGGCGATTTCTTCGGCGGCTCTGCCGCTCATTTGCGCTAGGTTGCCGACTTCCTCGGCCACGACGGCGAATCCTTTGCCGCTGTCACCCGCGCGAGCCGCTTCCACCGAGGCATTGAATGAAAGAAGCTTCGTCTGAAAAACGATGTCGTTGATGACTTTCGTTTTCTCGGCAATGCTTGAGATCACCTTCACGATACCCGAGATTTCCTTATTGTTGGCCTCGATCTCGTTCGTCAGCTCGTCCGTGCTCTTGCTGATTTCCTCGATCGCGGCAATGGTGTCGTGAACGGCGGTTTTGCCCGCGCCAGCCGTCTCGGCGCTCGATGTCGAGATGCCTTGAGCCTTTGCCGCGTTATCCGCGTTACGTTGAACCGTTGCAGTCAGCTCCTCTACGGCCGATGAAGTCTCCTGAAGAGCGGCTGCTTGCTCTGAGACACTCGAAGCCAGAGCTTCGCCCGAGGTAAATACCTGCCGCGAAGCGACCGTGACTTCGTCGGCCCCGGCGGAGAGCGATGATGCGACCCTGTCGACTACGCTGAAGACACTTTTCGAAAGAAACACGATAATCGCGGAAACAAAGAGCACAATTAATAAGCCAAAGCCCAACGAGATATATTGGACGTTTCGAACGAGGGCGTAGAGTTCGTCCGTGGGCATCGTTGATGCCACGATCCAGCCCATTCTTTGCGACTTGCCGAAAAACCCGGTCTTGTCGATCCCGTCGAAGGTGTAACGGATAAAGTCGCTCTGCTTTTCCAGGAACACCTTGCCCCATTCCGTTTTGGCGAAGTTCGTCTTCAGGATGTTTTCCTTGTTGGGATGAGCTAGGGCCAGGCCGGTCGCATCGAGAATGAACACGTAACCGCTGCCGCCAATTTTCATCTGGTCGACGAAATCAGCTGAGAAGGCGTTCAACTCGATCGGGGTGCCCATGATGCCGATGAGTTTTCCCCGTGACATAATCGGGGCCGTCACGAGCGAAACAGGCCGGCCGGTTGCCGGGGAGGGTTCCGCGCTTCCGACCCAGGTAAGTCCTTTGCGGGCCTTTTCATAACTGAGTTTGAAGTTCGACAATTTCTGAAGCTCGACGCCGATCGATTTTCCATCAATGGAATCGAGAAACAGCCGCCCGTTGCTGTCGGCAAGAAAAACGTTTTCGTAAAACGGTGAAAGCCGGTGGTACTCACGAAGCATCGCCTCCGCTTCTTTCAGGTTCTTGCCCAGAAGGGCGTCGTGAAGGACGGTGCTGAGCGCCAAGAGCTGCGCATCCCGCTCCCGGTCGCGAAGCCAGTTATCGAGTTCGGTGATCGTTTTTTTAACCGCCATTTCCAGTCCGGCTTCCTGGAGACTGATAATTGCCTTGGCCGCCGAACGATAGGAAATGACGGCCAGCGTGCCTATTGAAATAAGGAGCACTGGAACGACCGATGCGAGGAGTTTCTGCTTTAAAGATAAATTGGCGAGCTTCTGCATAAGAATAAATACCTCTCGAAAAAAATCAAACAGAATGGTTTACCGGGCTATGTGCTATTCGGTGTCTGCGGGGAGAGGCATGAGGCTTTTTGTCAATGAAGGCGTATACAATCGTGACGCGACGTCTTACGCATTTGTCCTGAGCGACTTGCCAGTTGCTCGAGCAGGGTAGCGATCTCGATCAAAGTGGGGCTGGGTCGGGGGATTTTGAAATATATAGAGGCCCGACGCTTCCGTCACGAGCCTAAAAAGAATTCTCAAGAAAAAGACCGATCGGTGTTCCTTCCTGGCTCTTTTGATCAGAACTCATAGCCGGCCGAAACAAACGCGTAATGGAACAATGAAAAGGTGTAAACCGTCTTATTGTCCGCACCGCCCTCGAGGATACGGTATCCAACCGCCACACTGAAGCCTGGAGTCGAAAATTTCCTGCGGACGCCTAGTCGTACGTCCTCAGCTCTTCCTTGTGGTGCCGCCAGCGCGTCGAACTCCAGTTCCGCGTACCAGCTTGGAATCAAACGATAGGCGACAGCGCCGTGAATCAGCGGAACGATGCCGATATTCTTTTTCTCCTGTACAATGGAACCCTGGCGCAAACGGATAATTGCGTCGCGAACTTTCAGGGTGACCCCCGCCCATAGCGACCAATCGTCATTTTGAAGGAAGCCATAACGGTATGTCGCGCGATAAGAATTGAACTTGAAGGTGCCCTCGGTGGTCACGCCCGCGCCGAAGACCATACCCTGAAAGTTCACCTGTTCCGTGAGCTCCCCCCGGTCTTCGAGAGTCAATGGAGCGAGAACGGCTCGAAGTTGGTGCCGCTCCGCAAACAAAAATCCCGCCTCAAACCGGTATGCCGGTACCGGCGAGCTGAGAAGACTTTTCATGTCGAAGCGCGTGCCTGTGTCGCCCGGGATCGCGGCGTCGTTGCGCGCTTGCCAAAGAATTTGGCCTTCAGTCTCAAGCGACAGCCCTGGCTGATGCGACGTGGGAACGACGGACCCTTCGACGGGACAGGACAATAATGCAGTGATAAGGGCAAGGGCAGAAACGATACCTTTTTTCATGACTGAAGTCCTTTCAGAGCTGGTGATCACGATATAGCATAAACAACAGATATAGCGTCTGCTTGAAATGCGATGAACGGCGAGATTCGGGCTCTGTATGAGATCGCACGGCTGCCAAACTGGTACCAAAAAAGATTGCTTGGAGAGCAGGGCCGAATACACATGTCTCGAATGCCAGGCTAACGGTCAGCTTTGTTCAAAGTCGACTTATAAGCTTTGAAGTAATAGACGCAGGTCACGCATCCCAGGGAGGATTTCCATGGACCGATTTCTCGATGGTTGTTGAAGGCAGTGTTACGGGACAAACTGACGATCGCGCGGAAATGCCGAAGCTTATGACCGATGGACCAGCGCGAAACCTCCTACGAGAACAGGGATACAAAGAACGAGACCACGTTTACTTAAAAAACGGTTTTCGAGGTCAGAAGACGCCTTCTATAGTCTTAGCCCATTCGTCGAGCGAACTTTGACGAGAAGCGCCTCGATCTCATCGAATTCGAGGCGCTTCTCTAGATTCCTAAGCTGCGGTCTTTCGCTCGCCTTTTTTTGCCGTTAACAAAGACACAACCACCAGGACGATGAATCCAAGCGGAATGGATACGATCGCCGGCTGGCTGAAGGGAACAATAGCCTTTTCTGGATCAATTCCGTAAACGTCTTTGTAAGCCTGCGCGCTGAGGAGAATCCAACCCAGCGAAGAAATCATTCCGGCCGTGATGGCCGCAGTGATTCCCTGTTTGGTTGTTTTCTTCCAGAAGAGCAGCATCACGAGTGCAGGCAAATTTGCCGAGGCCGCGATATTGAAGGCCCAGCCCACCAAGAAGTTCACGTTCATCTTCGAGAAAAGAATCCCCAGAACGATCGCGAGGAGTCCTACGCAAATCGCCGCGATTTTGGCTACGCGAACTTTTTTGAAATCATCGAGGTTCATCTTCAGATAGTTCGTGATGATGTCGTGCGCGACAGCGCCGCTCGCGGCCATGATAAGACCGCTGACGGTGCCTAGGACGGTTGTGAACGCCACGGCAGAAATGACCGCGAAAAGGACCTCGTTGAAGCTCTTTGCGAGTAAAGGGGCTGCCATGTTCGAGTCTGTAACGTCGAGCATGCCGCTGGTCATGGCGCCAAGGCCAAGATAGAGGGTCAGCACGTAAAAAAAGCCAATGGCCGCGATGCCTACGACGGTGCTCTTGCGCGCACTCACCTGGTCCTTAACGGTGTAGTAACGGATCAGGATGTGCGGAAGCGACGCGGTTCCGCAGAACAGCGCGAGCATGAGTGATAAGAAGTCCAACTTGTCAGAGAACTTGTTGCTTCTCACCTTTTTAAAAGTAGGACTGGATCCGGGCGTCAGGAAATCAGATCCTGGAGTAGGCTTCTGATAATAGATGTTCGTGACACTGCCGTCCTTTTCAGTGATTTTGTCTGAACCCCAGAGAATCACGTCTGTGTTCTGCATTGTTCGAAAAAATGACAGGGGACCGAGAGGACCGGTCTCCGGGGCGCCATCAGGAAGCCTATAAGCGTAGCCAACGGGTTTAAGATCCTCTTGTCCCTCGCTTTTGCCTTGGGGCTTGCCGTTGACGAGCCTTCTTCCGTCCTTAAAAACGGTGATAGACTGGGTTTCAAAAAGAGTTCCGTTCGCTTCGGTTTTCCAGACGGAAACGCTTCCCGTAGCTTTGTCGAGGATGCGAACATAAGGCTTGTTCGTCCATGCTGAAGAAGGAGGGATGACCGCCTTCGCGGGTTCTTTTGTTAGATCGGCAAGCTGAACATCTCGAGCAAATATTTTCGCAAAAGTGCCGTCCGCTCCTTTTGGCGACGTCGAGATGCCACGGGCCAGAATCATGACAGTGATCGCGGCGCAGAGACCGACGAGTAGGGAACCTTTGATGAATTGTACCCAAGTCGTCGAGACCATTCCCGCCGAGACTACGATTAAAATCACGACAAGCCCGACGGTAATCACGCCGACGAAATGCGGAAATCCAAGGAGCGGCTGCACAAGGGCGCCTGCGCCGACCATCTGAGGGATGAGATAAAATATGCTCACCACCAAAGTGCTGATGGCTGCCGTGAGTTTGATGCCTCGGGAGTTGAATTTGTTGTCAAGCGCATCGGCAAACGTGAAACGTCCCAGTCGTTTCAGGGGCTCGGCTATGATAAAGAGGGCCACGATCCAGCCGGCCAGATAACCGATCGAATACAGAAAGCCGTCATAGCCGTAGAAGGCGATCATTCCGCAGATACCGAGGAACGAGGCCGCTGAGAGATAGTCCCCGGCAAAGGCGACGCCATTCACCGCCCAGTGGATTGTTCCTCCTGCAGTAAAATAGTCTTTGGAGGATTTGGCCTTGGCTCCCAAATAGAAGCTCAGACCCAAAACTGCTCCGACAAAAAGCAAAAAAATCGCTACCGCAATAGCTGATGAATTGTGAATCATTTTTTGCTCCCTTGGCTGCTTTTTTTGCAAAGCATCATGTAGATCAGGGCTAAGACGAGGGCTGCGGCAATCAGTAAGAAACCATAAACGATTGCGAGGTTAAGTCCGCCCAGTACCGGGGTGCTCATGATCGCTGGATGAAAGGCACTTAGACCCATGAATCCGGTATAAAAAAGCACGTAGACGACAAATAATAGAATTCCGAGACGCGCATTGTGGGTCACGACAGTCTCGTCTTCCTGTTCTTTGGTAACGGGTGTCTTAAAATCCAGTCCGGCCATCATCCCCTCCAGGTAATTACTATGTAAGCAGTCTGCTTGTAGCTTAGATTTTTGACCTTCTCATGCGACGGGCCATTGTCAAGGGGCTGTTGTTGGTCAACTTTTGTTATGGTAGTTTTTTCTGAGTCTTATGGGTCACTCAAGACAACAAAAAAAGAGCTGGAAACGATTTGTCGTTAATATCGTCTCACCCGCGGTCTTAACGATCGTTTTCTTCAATATCTCCATCTTCATGGTCATCATCCCGTCCATGAAAAGCGCCATTATTGAACGGAAGAAGGAGACGATCAAAGAGCTGACGCTCACTATTCTTAGCGAACTTTCGGCGCTTGACCAGCAGGTTAAAAGTGGAGCCCTAAGCGCTCCAAAAGCGCAAAAACGTGCACTCGAGCAAATCGAGACAATCCGGTACGGGGAAGAGAGTAAGGACTATTTTTGGGTGACAACGATGCGCCCGACCATGGTCATGCATCCCTATCGTAAGGATCTCGACGGACAGGATGTTTCCAAATATTCCGATCCGAGCGGGAAGATGCTCTTTTCCGAATTCGTAAAAACCGTTCGAGCAAAAGGTGAAGGCTATGTGGATTATCTCTGGCAGTGGAAAGACGATCCCAGTCGTATCGTACCGAAGCTCTCTTACGTAAAAGCCTTTGAGCCGTGGGGTTGGATCATTGGAACGGGCATTTACCTGGATGATGTGAGAGAAGAAGTCGCTCAGATCACCAGAAGGACCATTCAGCTTTCGATTTTAATTTCAATTCTCATCGCATTTCTTCTTCTTTATATCGCTCGTGAGAGCCTTAAGTCCGAACGAAGCCGAATGGATGCCGAGACGGCTCTGAGAGATTCGGAAGAGAAGTACCGACTTCTGGTGGAATCAACGACCGAGGGTGTGGCTCTGAGTGTCGATGAGCGCCTTGTTTACGGCAATTCGACCCTGTTGCAGATGCTTGGGCACTCTTTGCAGGAGTTGACCCGCAAGACCATTGGCGAGATCTGTATTCACGAGCGGACCGGGGGAAATGGACTACAAGCGAGTTTAATTCCCGATCATCTCTATCTTAAAACAAAGGGCGGGGAGTTGGTTGACGTCATTGCGACGGTTTCGGATGTCATTTTTGAGGGGAAAATGGCTCAGATTCACACCTTTAAAGACATTACTCAACATGACAAGGCTGATGAGGGCCTGTCCCGGATGCTCTCGGAACTGCAAACCGCGCTTCTCATGCCTCATGCCCCCGTCGGGCAGTCAATGACGAAGCTTGTGGAATGTGAGCTTGGAGTTTCGATAAAAAAAGCCGCAAGCATCATGTCGACCGAGAACTCAAGCGCTATTCTGATCAAGGGGCCCGAAGGAGAACATGTTGGAATTGTCTCCGATGCGGATCTGCGCCGGCGAGCGATGACGAGTTCCGCGGATCTTGACCGTCCGGTTTCCAGTATCATGACCGCGCCGTTGATCAAGGTTTCCAGGAATACACTCCTGTTCGAAGCGACGTTAATATTTCAGGAAAAGGGCATTCGTCATTTGGCTGTGACTGACGAGGATGGGCGCATCGTCGGTCTTTTGAACACCAGCGAGGTGATCAAGACGCAGAGTCATCCAGCCTCCATTTTGATTCGCGAAATCCAAAAAGCTAAACAGCATCAAGACATCGCGACAAGCCGTCGCAATCTGCCTTCATTGATCAAGGCATTGCTCGATAACGGCGCGAAGATCGATAGCGTTACCAGAATTCTTTCTTCCGTCTCTGATGCGGTGATCAATCGGTCCGTCGAGTTGGCGATTGAGCAGCTTGGACCTCCGCCCGTGAGGTTTTCCTTCATGACATTCGGCAGTGAGGCCCGGGGGGAACAAACCCTGAGGACGGATCAAGACAACGCTATCATCTATGCGGATCCTGATTCCGATCAGGCGGCGGATGTTCATCAGTATTTTTTAAAGCTTGGAGCCCTGGTCTGCACCTGGCTTAACGACGCGGGTTACAGTTACTGCAAGGGCGGGGTCATGGCGAAGAACCCGAAGTGGTGCCAGCCGCTTTCTCAGTGGTTACAATATTTTTCGGATTGTGTGACGGCGGCGGACCCACAGGATTTGTTTGATGTGAACGTTTTTTTCGATTTTAGAGCGGTGTATAGCGAAGCAGATTTTTCGAACGTACTGCGCAGGCATCTTGCCCAATTGATCGAAAATAAGCCTGCGTTTTTCTTTTTTCTTGCGGAGGCCACTTTGCAGTACAAGCCGCCGCTGAGTTTTTTCGGAAATATTCAGTATGAATCACCGGAGGCGGATTCCGAGTCTCCTTATTTCAATATCAAGAGTGCGATGATTCCGATTGTAAATTTTGCCCGGATTTACGCACTTAAAAATGGACTCGAAGCTACCGGGACAAGTCTTCGCCTTCGAGGACTTCTCGATAAGGGCGTGCTTGCGGAGTCGAGTTATGATGAGTTGGTGCTGGCCTTTTCTTTTCTCATGCAGATGCGCTTATCTCATCAGGCTAAACAAGTGACTTCAGGCAAGAAGCCGGATAATAACATTCCGCTTCAACGCTTGACCCAGCTGGAAAAATCCATGCTGAAGAAAATATTTTCTGACATCTTGGTGTTTCAGGCTAGGGTCAGGGCAGATTTTGCCAGAACAGGCTAGATGTCGTGCGTATTTTGTTGGTCGGAGATGTTCACGGAAAGATCGAGAAAGTATCAGGTTTGCTTGCGCGAGCAAAAGCAATGTTTCGTATCGGTGCTGCGATTCAGGTAGGCGACTTCGGTTTTTTTGAAAGTGTTTTTGCACCCAGTGGGATTACTGGTCTGTATTTTTCCGTACCGTTTTATGTGGTGGACGGAAATCATGAAGACCACGAATGGCTTAAACGGCAAGTCGACACGGGAAGGGTGGAAGCCTGGAAAAAGGCGCACAATTTGTTTTATCAGCCGCGAGGTTCGGTTCTCAGGATCGGTTCTTCGTGCATCGGTTTTTTGGGTGGGGCGCTCCACGTCGATCGTCCTCAAAAGATAAATTATGCGACGGGTGTCTCTAACCATATTCAGCAAATTCAGCGCGAAGAGGCGGGCTTAGTATTCAATCGAGAAAAGCCGGACCTTGTTGTTACCCACACCTGTCCGAGCGGAATAGGAGTGGGCGTTCGCGGTTCCGACGGATTTCAACAAGGCGTCGTTGATTTTGTGCGGGGGGCGGGATTCGACCCCGGTCCCGTAGCTGACTGCGGTGATGGTGAGCTGGCGGTACTTTGGCGGTCATTAAAGTTTCGGCCGTCGGCCTGGGCTTTCGGACATTTTCACCGAACGCATGAAGCACAGATCGAGGGAACACGTTTTGTTTGCGTGGATCAGTTTGATCCGTCTGTCGATTTTCCGCTGGTCATTTGGGATACGGAGGAAAAACGACTGTTAGTCTTAACTGGCGAAAGGCGAAGTCTCGTTCCTGGCGAATGAATGGAAAACCTGGGGAAGCTGTTCTTAAAGAACCGAGTAGGCAGCGCCGCCCCTCGCCGAACTGGACGTGCCGATTTCCGGCATCCAGCTCTTCCAATTTAGAGAGGCGCCGGTTGCGGCTTGGAGGCCGCAAACCAGGTAGTCTCAATGCAAATTGATGATGCTGCGATATAGAGTTGCGGGCGCTCGCCTCTTCTGAAAAGGTATTTTTTCCATGCAAAAATATAGTTTTCAATTTGTTGGATTTGCTCTGTGCGTTTTTGGAATCGCCTGTATTGGTCGTCAGCCGAACAGTGGCGACTCGCAACGCCCAGGCTCAAACAGTATACGGTATGTTGAGCTGGCGCGAGGTCAGCAAATCGCTGAGATCCCAGATAACGCGTTGATGCGGGTCCAAGAGGACGATACGAAGGGGTTCTCTTACCACTACTACTCTTCGTTCCGAAAGGTTTGGATCGCAGCAGGAAGGTTCACGTTCTTGTTGAGCCCAATAATACGGGAGACACTTCGGACGATCTCAGTCATCACGATTTGGCGGCGCGGAGCCTGGTAGAGGATAGTTATACGACTTACCTTGTCACGAAGCTCAAGGTGCCTCTGCTGGTTCCCGTATTTCCGCGCCCGGAAGGCAAGCCTTACAACTACGTTCATTACCTGACTCGGCAGACTCTCAAAGTCGATACGGGCAAGTTAACGCGTCCAGACCTCCAGTTGGTTGCCATGATCAAAGATGCGCAGACTCTGTTAAGTAAGGACGGGATTGAGGTTGAAAGCAGAGTTTTGATGCACGGTTTTTCGGCTTCCGCGGGATTCGTTAACCGTTTTTCCGTTTTGCATCCAGAGTACGTGCGAGCCATTGCTGCTGGCGGAATCAATGGAATGACTATTCTGCCTTTGGCCGAGTGGAAAGGCAGGAAGCTCCGGTATCCAATTGGCATCTTCGATCTGAATGAGCTGGCTGGCATTCAGTTCAACCGTGAGGCGTATCAAAAGGTTTCTCAGTATCTCTACATGGGCTATCTCGATCGAAACGACACGGTTCCCTGCAGCGACTCGTGGGAGAGGGAAGATGCCGATCTGATCAGAAAGCTATTTAGCGAAAAGATGATGCCGAATCGGTGGAAAATATTTTCCGATATCGCCAGCGAATACAGATGGCCAATTCAGTTTGCAACCTACAACGGCACATCTCACAAGATTCGGCGTGAGATGATGGACGACGTAGCCAGGTTCTTCGAGGAAAACATTCGATCAAGGAAAGGTGAGTTCGTGGCTATCAGGCCGTTTGAATATCCCTTCGTCGAGTTTAAGACGCTAAGAAAGGTCCACATTAAGTCGGTGGACTGGCAGGGGAGCAGGGCAATCCCCTCTTGGTTGTCTCCGGATCTAAACGGCGCTCACTTTATCTTAAGCATCCAAGAATGGATGAAAGGGCAGGACTACCACCAGATGGACGACTTCTGGAAAGCCGCCAGTTTTCAATTCTTATTAAAAGCTAATGGCCACCCAAGTATTCGGATCGAGCCTGAAGATTATTTGCGTTAACTATGAGATAATTCCCCAGAGAAAGGCCTCGGGCGCAAGTTGGAATGTAAGTCCCGGCGTTTATCTCAAGAGGCCTGAGTAACAGAGCCTTTGGGCTCTCGCGTTTTCAGATCCGGCCCGGCACATCACCGCGCCATCAGCGCGAACACGCCCCATCCAAGGTATTCACGCGTGTACGCGGTGTAGCGTTTTGGTTCCAGGGTCAGTTGGGCTCGAACCTCTTTTGCCAATTCGTCGCCCGAATTCGCCTTGAGCCATCGGCGCATGGTGAGCCACTTCGCGGCCTCATACCTATCCCAGCCTTCTTGGTCAGCGAGAACCATTTCCACAACGTCGTAGCCGAGGTTGCCGAAAGACGCGATCAGTTCTGGAAGCAGGAGAAAGTCGGAGATAGAACCGGCATGGCATTCTTTGGCAACCTCTTCTGTCGGTGGTACTCGCAGCCAGTAAGGCTCGCCGATGAGGATGATTCCTTCGGAGCGGAGACTCTTTGCCAGAAGCGCGATGGTGCCGACGACTCCCCCGCCGATCCACGTGGCACCGAGACAGGCTGCCACATCGACCTTTTCGTCGGCGACGTAGCCGGCGGCGTCCCCATGGATGAATTCGACTCGATCGGCGACTCCGAGTTCTTCAGCACGGAGTCTCGCTTGCTCGGAGAACAACTGGCTCAGGTCGATGCCGACGCCGATGATTCCGTAATCGCGTGCCCAGGTGCACAGCATCTCGCCCGAACCGCTGCCGAGGTCGAGCACACGAGTCCCCGATTCCAGGCGCAATGCCGTGCCAAGAGCGGCAAGCTTTTCTGGTGTGAGCGGGTTGTGGATGCGGTGAGCACTTTCGGTAATGTTGAAGATACGTGGGATGTCCAATGCAGCTACTCCTTTATTAAGTAATGCAAAAAAGACAACGAAACGGCTCAGAGCGGACAGTGCTCTTCTTGTCAGCCGCCGTATGCATCATAACAAAGGCCGTGTTCATTGGCAGAATCTTCTGGCAATGGTGGGAGCTATCCCTCCTGCACTGTATATTTTATGGTATCACCATGGCATCGGCTCCTAATGACTCAATTAGTCATTGGCGAAAAGCCAAATGATTTCCTCAAAATTTTCTGGTCCAGCAATTGCTCTCACCCGGGCCAATAACTTTGACTTCGAACGAGAGTCTTGCTTGTTCTTCCCCGTGATGACGGATCTCGATCAACAGGTTTCCGGCGTTCATTACAGCGTTGAAATAGATAAGTACGTCGGTTGCGACACGGACATGAGTGGCAATCCTACCTATGAAAACTGCCATAGCTTTACGCAGGCCACATTTAACTATCGATATCAGGAGCTCACCACGATCGATTACTTTACCCCGGATGGAAAATTGGTTACAACAAAAATTGAGAAACGATCTATTGGCTTGAATGACAGTTCTAGCGCGGAGACCAGGGGCAATTGGGATTACGCGAATTTAGATTACAATTATTTCCCAAAAGATGAGGAAGCAAGGAAACAGCTGCAGGCGCTATTTGCGGAGTCCAAACTGTCCTTAGAAAAAGAGATCGCCAAAATTCTCTACGAGTCATCAAATCCTGCCTGCAAAGACTCCGTTTATCGATAAGTATTTTCTTGTTTGAGCAGGTGCGACTCCTGTTTTGGCAAACCGGAGAACCTATACTTACTGGGGATGGCGGAGATGACTGGCGAGGCGGGTCATTCCTCTTTTTGGCGAAGGCTGGAATATCGGTGCCTTTTCCCTGATTAACTTCAGGCAATCGATTTGTTCTAGCCCCTGGGATGTTGCATGGAAGTCGATGAAGAATGGCAGCCTTTTTTGAAGTGATTGAATCTCATGCAAAGAACGTCCGATGTTGGTTGCCGCTCTCCTTTGGTGTCGGCAATACTCCTGGATATCCTTTAGGGTGTCTGGCTCTTTGCAGAGCTTTCTGTATATAAGTTGAGTATTGAGGTCATCGAAGCCGAAACCTAGAAATAAGACTTGGTCTGCATGCAGTATTGAATCGATGATCTCTTCAGCCATTCCATCCAAGGCCGCTGTGTCCCTTTCTTCTCCGATAACTTTGATATTGTTAATTGCTGCAAGATGTCCTCGGACATCGGTTAGGAGAAACGGATTTTCTAGCGTGCCTATATGGCCATAGATGTGTCTGATCTTAAGGCCAAGAACCATTTGCTTGGCCTGTTGTTCGGACATCTTGTGGTAGTGGACAAGGTGTTCCCAGATAGAACGTTCAAAAAGATTGTCGTAGTTGAAGGAAAATACGCGAGGCGGACACTCGAAAAATTTCTTCAGATCCTTGGTCAGGAACTCGTTGATGATGTACTGAATCCAGTCAAAGCCTTCGTAATGAAATCCTATCGGACAACGATCCTCAGATTTCTTGATGAAATACGAAATGAGTAGTTTGCCTATTTTTGCCTTGAGGCCATCGTTTTCTGACCCGCTCTCCGTGATCACCTTCAGGTAGGCATCTATCGAGTAGACTTGAGATCGGCCAAAACTTAAAACAAACTCGTCAAGAACCTTTCCAATATTGATATCGTGCTCATTCGAAGATCTCGGGTTACTGGGCCGTGTAATTACGTCTGCATCTAGGATCAGCTTTGCAATTCGGTGTTTGTCATGGCGGATTTCAGGCCAGTGGTCATGGGTGCTGCCCGATGCGGACGTTATCCCGCCTGCATCGGTAGAAACCAGCTGCTTGATCGTTCTTGTTAATTGTTGAGATGTGGGGAAACCATATGGAACATGGGCGCCAGCCCCAATAATTAACGTTGTATTTTCGAAAATCGACATTTTTTAATCCTATTTGTCTGGTGTCTTAATGGCGGTATTTCTGCCGTCTATCATTTGAGCAAATTCCTCATCAGTAATTTCTTTTTCTGGGTAGACTTCATCTTCAAATCCCCATGGATATTTTCGCAGGTCGGTTATTCGATGCCTCGGGCCAACATAAATGCAATTTGGCAGGTAGTACTCATGGATGAACGGGTCCTTTTCGGCTGCCTTTTTTATGAACGACTCACCCTTGATCTCTCGAATTGCGTATCGCTCGGGTAGCATGGCTGGAAATACAGCATGAATGATCTCAGAAATGAGGGTGAGAGCATTTTTAGCCCGCGTCTCAAGGCTTGAAAACAGGTCTGGGTCGTAATGGACGGAAAAGGATCTGAGATGTTTTAGATTGATAAATTGCTTGCACGTTTCATCGCCAAAAATCTGCCATTCTCTCAAAACATCGACCATCGTTTCCCAGTTCGTAAAAGCTTCTTTCTTCTGGATGTCCTTTTTCGTGCAACCAGCAAAATGCGGTCGCATCTTCAATACGAGGTCATTCAATATTCGCTCACCTAATGCGCATGCGCTAACTAGTGTCGGATAGAAATATCCCGAAATGTACGAATCTCTAGCGGAGAGCAATAAACGGTTGTGCTCCGTTACGATGGAGGCGTTAAGATACCCGGAGTCTCGAAATCGTTCGAGCTTCTGGTTAAAATCGGTTGCGCCATACTGCGCCAGTACCTCAGCCCTAATTCTGACTATGTTCTGCTTTAATAATGTATCTGCTTGGGGGGCAATCTTACCGTTAGACTGCTGCGCGAGCAGGAGCGGCCTGCCATCCCAAATGCCTGGGAGTACTCTGTAACGCTTCATTCCTTCGGCTCTCGCATGTGATTCGGGAAAACTTCGAGGCATCTGACCCTAGTAAAAACAAAGGCTGACCTAGTATACCCGAACTATATAATCTGTTTTTGAGAATATTCCAAGATGGTCTTGTAGCAGACAGTGGGTACTAGGGGATGACTGGATATTCCAGATACTTGAGAATCCGGGTCTCGCGGGACCCGGTTCTAATTTCGCAACTCTTTCCAATCTGGTTTCATCCACGATTCCTCAACGCTTGGAAAGAGGGTGCCATTGGGGCGCTTGATGTACTGTAGGTCATGTATTATTTTTGGAGCCAGCTTGTTTCTCTGCTGTTCGTCCATGTTGTTGTGGACGGCAAGTACCGTGTCGAGAGTATTTCTGCAAATAGCATAGGCGCCACTGACCTTCCGCTTTTCCCCATCCTTCGTTTCATGTCCCGGAAGGGCGACTTCGTGCTCGGGCGATGTTCTCTTCTCGGTGATTGTGACGATTTGGGGTCCTGTCAGCCTAATGCTCAATTCAAGAAGGTCCCCTTCGCGCTCATGCTTGTAGACATCCCGAGCTAGATAAAATTGACAGGTATGATTGGCGTCTTCAACGGCCCATTCCAATTGATTGATAGACCGGACTTTGATCGGCACAGGCTGTCCATTAAGAATATTTTTTAGCTCGCTGTTGTTGCCTCGTAAAAGCTCTTCTCGCAAAGTCTCCTTTCGGTGAATTCCCGACGCAATTTCTACTTTGCGCGGGTAGTCGCGGCAACCGGCGATGATGGCCATAGCGAGTAGGATCAGGAGCAGTCGGATATCCATTACTTCTTCATCGTATCACGAGAGGCGGCTGGCTACCTTAATAATGCGGGTTTCGAGTAGCGCTGGGATTTTTTTCGCCAGTTCCTTCGGCTTTTCTAGTAGCAGAAAGTAGCAATCATGTAGCAAACGTCGCGTGTTTTCCAGTTATGCAGAGTGATGGTCCGGAAAGGGGCCTAAGTAACTAAATCAAAAAACTGCTACCGATGTCCCCGGTATAATCTGTTACCTATGTCTTCGACGCGAAATGGCGGAGAGGGCGCGAATCCAATAATTCCGGTCAGTTGATTAGAGAGGTTGCAAATCCATAGCAGTCTTTAGACGATCATTGGTCCGCAGCGTTCAGAACCGAGAGAGGCCGCTGATTATCCCCGCCGATAAATCGCACGAACACTATCGGAGATTAGGATGCCTGTTTGTTAATGCACGCCAGGATGTACTTCGCGGCTTCAGCAGGGCCACACCTTGATTCAATCACTCTCGTAATGACTATTTCTGGACCTGGCTTAATGTTGCTCCGCATGTGTTTCCACAGTTTTGAGAGGCGTTCTTTGTCCAATTTCAAAATCGCTCCTGGAGGATGCTTTTCTAGAAGCGATATAATGTAGCTAGCTGGCTCTTCGATCGTCGGCCAAAATTTCTCGCCTTTCAGATGAAAGCATTTTTCCGGAGAAATCTCGCAACGCCCTTGTGAGCTGTGGTTCTCTTCCTTCGGACTGGGACCTTCGCCACTCTTCGCCCAATAGTCCTGAATAGTAGATTTTTGCGGAAAAATGGATTCTGCGCCAAGGTGATGCGTTGTACATCCAGAACTTCATCACAAGGTATGAGAGCGAGATGACCACTAGTACAAAATACCCTATCTGAATCACCCCGTGTGCCCGGATAGAAAGGAGCATCGTCGCGATGCAAAACATTAGCTCAAAGTAGCCAAATCCAAACTTTAGACGCATTCACTTCTCCAGGTTACCAACGTTTCGCATTCAGCCTATCGCCCGAAAACTCTAGAGACACGTACCGAAATAAATTAGATCGGTCGACGTTATTGCTCGTCCGCGCAGGTAGTAGACGTACAAGTTTGTCACTGATTTGTCAGACACGAGCTGCATTACGATGATTCCATTACCTGTCGGGTTTTTGGCCGAAAACCACTCTTGGGTGACGCCGGCAAGGTTCGTATCGTCAGCTATTGCTGACAGTTTCTGTTCTACCTGAAAAAATGGCAGATTTCCCTTACCGGCAAGGCCCACCTTTATTTAGTCGCGTGAGGGCAAGCGTGTACAAATCAGGGCCATGTCGCTTAGGATCCAACGGGACCTTTGCTATTTCACCTGTTTCGCCGCCCTGCTGTTCAATTCGATATTTTATCTTGCACGAAAGCGTCGTGTTCTCTTGAGCTGCCCCACAAGTATGGGTGAGCATTAAAACGGTAGATGTTACCAGTAAACCGCTCGTACAGATTCGTCCGGCTCGTGTCGTTAAACTATACATGTCTTTATTGTCAGTTTTGTTTTCATCTCGTGTCCGCGCTGAAATTCTCGGACTTCTCTTTAATGAGCCCACGGCCGAGCTGAACGTTCGCGAAATCGTCAGGCGCTCAGGGCTAACCCTTGGCACAGCTCAACAGGGTTCAAGAAGCTCCAGGCCATCGATTATGTGACTACGCGACGGGACTTAAAATGCCCTCCATCGTTTTAAAGATATGTCCAGCGATAGTCTACTATTTGGCTAACCTGCCGATAGGGACTCAAGGAAAAAAAGAAGTTTGGGATGATTCCCATTTGTCCGCTGAGTTGAATTTATCGTTGTATGGTCAAAAGTCGGTCATGAATCTGAGCTACTATTATTTTTCTTTCGTGAGAGAACTGCTGCGCCGGAGGAATGCGCGCTGAGCCGTATTTTCTTGTAGGTTCTACTGTGCCCGGCGACTCTGTATTTAGCAGTATCAGAATTTACTTGCCCCGGGCAGCGTATCAACGATTGTTGTGCCAGGAACTCCAGATGGCTTGCCATCATTTGTTCCGAAGTCGAATTGAACTAGATGGCGGAAATGAAATAGTTCAAGCTCTCGTGGATTTTTTGAACATTTATAATCTACGAAGCCTAAGAAATCAGGCTCGCGCGATTTGTAATGAAGAAAAATTCCATACCGCCCCTTGTAGTAGTCAAGCTCAATGTACTGTTCCGGGCGCGGCTTCGTCTCTGAAGCCAGTTGGAGGGTTGTTGCATCTCTGTCGCGTCTGAGAATATCGAGAACCTCATCCCTTGAGTAGATATTCTTTCCTGAAGGGAGGGCCTGGTTATCAGAAGCACGTTTACTTGGCATGACCTCTATTGAGTTGTTTAAGCCTTTGATCTGCTTTTCTAAGTTGATAATTTTTTTGGGCATACCTACCCAAATCGAGTACAAGAAGTCGAGATACTCGATGTAAACGACGGCGGGAGTGTTTCTCGGCACATAAAAGGTGCACGCACTATTCTTCAAGATTTTAATCTTGTGTGCCGCCTTATCCTGTTTTTGAGGAAGTAGATGATTTGCGCGGTTGCTGGCGTAGCTATTGAGCTCTTCCCTAAATTTTCGATTGACTCCTGTTAGAGCGGTTCCATAGATTTTCCAGAAGAATAGATGTGATTGGATAATGCAAATGACCAAAAAACCAAGGAGTATAGGCTTTCTTGGAGTCCATAGAAAATCTGTCACCGTGTCGAAAGTTCTCTGAGGGTTACCAGGGGCAAAAATATTCCTGATCCTTTTTCTAAAGCCGAGGATGCCCCAAGGGATTGCGATAAAAAGGACAACCAGGAGAGCTGGAGAGTAGAAATCGCCAGTGTACAATACAAAAAGTTGTTCCCGGAATGTAGAATAGGGCATTGAATGCTAGTTCACGAAGTACGAACCAAAGGAAAATTAAGATGAGGACCAAAATAAATGGTCTTCTAAAAAATTGTATTCCAAAAATCGTTTTCAAAAAATCCATACCCACTCATCTCTTCTTGTAAACTTGCTTGGGTCCAAAGAGAAAAACTCAATGCCTTATCTCGTGTCTGTGAGATTGGGTGGATGGCGGAGGGGGAGGGATTCGAACCCTCGTAGCCGTTTCCGGCTAACACGCTTTCGAGGCGTGCTGATTCAACCGCTCTCACACCCCTCCGCATTACGAACAGATGAATAAATTTTCAAAGACTGGCATCCACCCCAAAGCGGCCATTCGGTGGTGGCGTACACATTTTGTTCACTTCGACTGTTTTTAGGGTCTTATCGTTTAGCGACAATTTTCGCTATCCGATTGGAACCACTGAGAAACAATCTTTCAAAGAACCAGTAAAATCCAAACAACAGACCTATTTCGAGGCGTGCTGATTCAACCGCTCTCACACCTCTCCGTATCTAGGTGAAACAGGTTGAATATTAGCGGCTTAGCATAAGCCGCCAGGAAGGTCTACTGGTTCTTGCGAACCGGCGGGGTTCGCT
>Ga0208245_1000710_pt1 | contig 25116 bp, 23 predicted proteins | sample RifOxyC1_FD_184035 | JGI IMG/M metagenome (GOLD analysis project Ga0208245, IMG submission 184035) | Soil microbial communities from Rifle, Colorado - Rifle Oxygen_injection C1 (SPAdes) | ecosystem: Environmental > Terrestrial > Deep subsurface > Rock core/Sediment | place: Rifle, Colorado... | reverse complement strand
CTTTTTATGAAAAAAATTTTTGTTCTGGCTCTCTTGTTTTTTGCCGCGGCCATCGGCATTAGCGGCTTTATTTTTGTCGGCGGCGCGAATTTCGTTTCTTCCAAGAATGTTGATATCAGCGTGCTTGGTCCGACTTCTATACCGGCCGGGGACACACTTGGGCTTGGTATTACCATCTCAAATAGAAATAACGCCGATCTTGAATTTGTCAATCTTTCGATACAATATCCGCAAGGCAGCCGCAATCCTGACAATACCGTTGAATCATTGACCTATACCAAAGACACTCTGGGAGTGATAGGCGCCGGCACCGAGACTATTCGTAACGCGCGCGTAGTCCTCCTTGGTCCTTCCGGAGAAATTAAAGAGATAAAACTTTCTGTTGAATATAAAGTGAAGGGTTCGAATGCCACTTTTTACAAAGACAAAGTCTTCGAGGTTGTCATAGGCAATTCTCCGATTCTGCTCACTGTGGAGAATCCCCAATCTATTGTGTCCGGAGAACCTTTTACCACCAAGGTTTCTGTGGTCTTGAATGCCACCGAGACGCTCAAAAACGTTGTTTTAAAAACAGAGTATCCGCACGGATACAGTGTTATTGACTCGTCTCAAAAGCCGGCGAGTGAAGATAATCTTTGGGCCTTGGGAGATTTAATCCCCGGAAGCAAGAAGACAATTTCTATTCGCGGGCAACTTGTGGGCGAAGATAAGGAGGAGAGAACCTTCCGGTTTTATGCGGGTGTTTCGGACTTTCTCAATGCGGATAATAATTTAAAGATAGTCATCATTTCTCTCTTGGATACGATTGTGATAGATAGACCATCCATCGGATTAGACGTCTTATTCAACGGAGAGAATGTCTCAACTTACGTGGCTCCGGCCGCTCGCACGACCCGCGTGTCTATTAGATTTACAAATAATCTTCCGGACAAATTACTCAATCCTCGTTTAGAGGCCGCTCTCTTGGGCGCGGCTCTGGACAAACTCTCTGTTCGAGTCGGGGGCGGCGGTCTCTATGATTCCGGAGATTCAAAAGTTGTTTGGAGTTTGAAAAATAGCTCCGGTCTACCCGAACTTGCCCCAGGGGAGAGCGGTCAAGTTACTCTAGATTTCTCTTCACTGCCGGGCTTGTCTTTATCGCGAGGCGCCAATAATGACATTACGCTTAATTTTTTGATGACGGGGGTGCCGGTTAATACTGTCGGACAGGGAACAATCCTAGCCAGAGATACTCGTACAGTAAGGATATCGTCGCAGGTCAATTTTTCTTCCAAAGTACTTCGATCGTTGGGTCCCTTTGCTAATAGCGGCCCTCTCCCGCCGATGGTGGGCGAAAGCACCACTTATTCCATTGTCTTTAGTGTTGGTAATACTCGAGGCGATTTGACGGATGCGAAAGTGACCGCCAGTTTAGGCCAGGGTGTCAGTTGGCTGGGAGCCTCGAGCTTCACGAGTGAAGACATTTCTTACGATCCGGCATCCAATCTTGTCACTTGGAATCTAGGCGCGCTGGCTTCCGATACTGGTTTCTCTTCCGCTTCAAGAGAATTGGCTTTCCAAATATCTCTGGCCCCGTCTCTTAGTCAAATTGGTACGGCGCCGAGTTTGGTTACCGGTATTGTTTTCTCGGGCCGAGACACGGTGACCGGAGAGATCGTGAACATCAACGGTTCTTCTTTAACCACTCGTCTCGTAAGTGACCCGGCTTTTATCCAAGGAGATGATATCGTGGTGAAGCCCAAACAACCATAATGAACAAAGAACTGGGGATAATGGAGAAAATAGTTTCGCTTTGTAAACGACGTGGATTTGTCTATCCGAGCTCTGAAATTTATGGCGGTTTCTCTGGTTTCTGGAATTATGGTCATTACGGTTCAATTTTAAAAGAGAACATCAAATGTTTATGGAAGCAGAGATTTATATTTGATCGTGATGACATGTTTATCACAGACACTTCGATTATAAGTAATCCCAAAGTCTTGGAATCATCTGGTCATGTGTCTAATTTTGGCAATGAAATTTTTAAAATTCAGGTTGGGACAGGGGATGAGGCGATAACTTCTCACCTACGTCCGGAAACTGCGCAGGGTATTTTCGCGGATTTTAAAAATTTAGTTGATGCTCATCATCCCAAACTTCCTTTCGGAGTGGGTCAAATTGGCAAGGCGTTTAGAAACGAAATTTCTCCGCGGGATTTCGTTTTTCGCTCAAGGGAATTTGAACAAATGGAAGTAGAGTATTTCACCAAAGAAGAAGAATGGAAGAAACATTTTGAAAACTGGAGAGAAATAATGAATAGTTTCGCAAAAGAAGTTGGCATAGAAAAGGTTCATGAGCTGGAAGTATCACAAGATGACAGAGCTCATTATTCTAGGCGAACCATCGATTTTCAATTCGACTACCCATTTGGAAGAGGTGAATTGTGGGGTCTGGCATATCGCACCGATTTTGATCTGAAAAATCACAATCTAGATTATTTTGATGAAGAGGCCAGAAAAAGATTTGTTCCACATGTCGTGGAACCTTCTTTGGGTGTGGATCGGACGGTGTTGGCTGTTCTTCTGTCTGCCTATACGGAAGATGAATTAGGTGGGGAACCAAGAACTTATCTGAAACTAAATAAAAATATTGCTCCTGTTCGCGCCGCCGTTTTTCCACTTTTGAAAAATAAACCGGAATTAGTCTCGAAGGCTCGAGAAGTGTATGAGAATCTAAAGCTAGAAACTAGAAGCAAGCAGCTAGGAGCTGTAGTCTTTGACGATAACGGTAATATCGGCAAGCGTTATAGAAGACAAGATGAAATTGGCACACCCCACTGCATCACCATAGACTTCGATACTCTCAAAGATGACACTGTGACCATTCGCGATCGTGACAGCGGCAAGCAGGAAAGAGTCTTTATAAATGATCTGGTATCTAAAATAACGGCTTAACATAGGCACTTTTTGCTATTGACAAATAATTTAAATGGGTGTACAATAGTGCGCAGAGTTCTTTGATAAGACTTGCGATTGGTCATAGCCAAAAGTTCCTCGAAATGACTGGGGATTTCTGGCTATGACTACCATATCGGTGGTCCGCTGGCACAACGAAAGGAGTTGTTATGAAAAAAGTAGATGTCTCTGAATTACAGGGGCCGCTCACAGAACTTATGCAACAGGTGGGTGGAGAGTATGGTCGGAAGCGTTTCGAGGAGTTCAAACTGTGGCTGAAGAATGTCACCGTCCAAACTCTCGAGGGTATGATTGATCTTTCGCAACTCTGCAAGTTGCCGTTCAGTGGCGCGGAGCGGGTCAGTCCGGCCAAGTCCGGCATCGTGAAGCTCGAGCGTCGTGGCGACGACCTCTACCTCGATGGCAAGAAGATCGAACTCTTCCTGTCGGCGGGTCAGCAGGGTGACCATTATATCGTCGGCCACGAACTCCGTAAGGAACTCGAGGTTCGCGGTGGCAACATCAGCGCGAAGGTGCTGGACTACTTCGAGGAGCACCCCAAGTTGTGGCCGGAGTCGTGGAAGAGGGATGCAGATGGCAACACCATCTACATCTACTTCTGGGACGACATCTTCCGTGACCCGGCGGACGGCAGCCTGTGCGTCCGCTATGGCTGCTGGTACGAAGGCAGGGTGGAGTCGCGCTACGACTGGCCGGGCCCGCGTTTGGGATCGTCATAGCCCCGCTGCTTCCGTCGCAAGTTAGTACTCTAGACTGGGAATCTCGGATCTTCTGGATCCTTGGAATCTGGCCCTTGGGCCCCGTTCGCGTGAGCGACGGGGCCCGTTTTTTGATAAAATGCTAAATGGTAGTAGGTTAATCTGCTGGCGATCACGGTTTCCAGCGACCGAATCCAGTATCCATAAGCTGAGAGCGTTCAAGACCAAGGTCAAGAACGGAGGGCTTATGCAGAACTTCATAAAAAATGAAAATACTTGGTGTGGAGTGCTGTCGCATTATGATGCGGAATACGATGCAGCTAGTTGACTAGGTATGGACACCTTTTTGCTGGCAGTGGTTTGGAAGGCACTTCGCACATTTCCGTAACCCGGCGAACGACAACCTGTACGTCCGCTATGGCTACTGGAACGAAGGCAGGGTGGAGTCGAACTACAACTGGCTCGACAACGATTGGGATCGTCATAACCCCGCTGCTTCCGTCGCAACTTTCTTCATTTCTTCCTTGCTACGGCAGGGAAGTTTTGTTTGCTGAGGATTTCTTTCATATATTTTTCTGTCTGACCATACCAACCGCCGAGCATTTTACCTACTTCATCTAGTGGAAGAGACAGGACGATATACTTTTTATTATCTAAAGACTTAGTTTCCCATGTCACCAAAAGAAGCACTTTAAGAAGGTCTAATTTACGGATAGCTACCCTGATGTATGGGAGTTTTTCCTCCTTTGGTAAGAAACTTGCGGTTGCAGTAATTTCAATCAATTCAATAAAAATCTTGTCGACCCGATTGCCTAAAGAATAACGCTGGGTTTTGGGCAGAGTATCATGATATTCATGCCAAAGAATATAAGCACTTTTAATCTTTTCCAAAACTCCGGGCAAAACTCGTTGGGGGGGGGCTTTTAAGAGGTTCTCTCATAAATACGATAATATCATCTCGCTTGAAAATTTGCTCGAAGCGTGGCAAGAGTTTGTAAAAGGAAAACGCAACAGGAAAGATGTTCAGGAGTTTCAGTTAAGGTTAATGGACAATGTTCTTGATTTACATCTAGATTTAAAAAATAAAACCTACCATCATGATGGTTATCATGCCTTCAGTATCTCCGATCCTAAGCCAAGAAACATCCACAAAGCCACGGTCCGAGACAGACTGCTTCACCATGCGGCCCATAGGATCTTATATCCCTATTTCGATAAGAAATTCATCCACGATTCCTATTCCTGTCGTCTAAACAAGGGCACTCACAAGTCGATGAATCAGTTCCACAAATATTTTCGGAAAATAAGTCGAAATAATACCAGAACATGCTGGGTACTCAAATGTGATATTAAAAAATTCTTCGCCTCTATTGACCATACTATTTTGTTAGAAATTCTGAAGAAACATATCTTAGACTTAGATATCCTAATGAACGAATTTGACCACTACATGAAACATGAACTTAAAATACAATACTACATCAGATATGCCGATGATTTCCTTGTTCTCTCATCGGACAAAAACATCTTATCGCAAAATGTACGATATATCGTACATTTTCTACAACAGAAGCTTAAATTATCACTACACCCGGACAAAGTATTTATTAAGACCATAGCTTCGGGAGCAGACTTTCTCGGATGGGTGCATTTTCCACACCATCGGGTTTTGAGAACGACGACCAAGAAGAGGATGTTTAGAAAATTATCCACAAATTTTTTCCACGAATCATTGATTTCTTATCTAGGACTTCTGAAGCATGGAAATACTCATAAGCTTCGGCACATATTGGATGATGCCTACATCCATAACTAACGGTCGTATGAATTAGATGTAGGTAGCGGATCCGCGGAATTATTGATACACTCATCAGGCGATGAATTTTAAAAAGACAACACTTTCTAATGGTTTGAGAATTATTATCGTACCGGTGAAAAATAATCCGGCGGTGACGGTTTTGGTCATGGTTGAAACCGGTTCAAACTATGAAACCAAGACCGAAAACGGCCTCTCGCATTTCTTGGAGCACATGTGCTTCAAGGGCACAACGAAGAGGCCTAAAGTAACTGATATAGCCAAAGAGTTGGATGGTCTTGGCGCGCAAAATAATGCCTTTACCTCTAACGAATTTACCGGCTATTACGCGAAGGCGGCCAAGAAATACTTCTCAAAATTATTGGAAATTGTTTCCGATTTGTACCTAAATCCCACCTTGCCGGTAGATGATGTAGAGAAGGAGAGAGGGGTAATATTGGAAGAGATTAGCATGTACGAGGATTTACCACAGCGTAAGGTTGGATATGTGCTCGCGGAACTTATGTACGGTGACGTGCCGGCCGGCCGAAGCACTCTTGGTTCGCGAGAAAATATAAAAAAATTCAGACGCCAGGATTTTGTTGATTATAGAAATAAACACTATGTAGCATCCAAGACTATTGTTATTGCGGCGGGAGATGTCAGCGAACAGGCCGTGCTCAAAGAAGTGAAAAAGAATTTTAAAGATATCTCTACAGATAAAAAGATTTCCAAACTACCGGTAAAAGAGACACAAAAAACACCCGGACTTCTGGTCCATCGAAAAAAAACCGATCAGACTCACATGATAATGGCCTTTCGCGCTTATCGCGCTAGGGATAAACGGATTCCCGCAGTTACTTTATTGGCCGAAATTTTGGGTCAAGGCATGTCATCACGTCTATTTAGTAAATTGCGCGATGAAATGGGCGCCTGTTATTACGTTAGAGCCGAACATGACGAGGGTACGGATCATGGGGTCTTCGCTATTTCCGTTGGTGTTAATGTCTCGCGCATTGAAGAAGTGGTAAAAGTTCTTCTGGCAGAATGCGATAAACTCTCTCGCATTCCCGTCTCTGATGAAGAACTACAAAAGGCCAAAGAACATCATGTCGGTCATCTATATCTTGGTCTTGAAACTACAGATTCGATCGCCGGATTTTATGTTGATCAGGAAATTACTATCGGGAAATTAAAAACACCCCAAGAATTTGAGGACGCTATCCGAAAAGTCACCGCTAAAGATATCATGGAAGTGGCCAAAGATATTTTCCGAAACGACAAGCTCAATTTAGCGGTCGTTGGTAACGTGGTTGACCAAAGAGCGATCAAAAGGGCCCTTTCCTTTAAAGAGTGCTAATATAATCGTATGAAAGATGATATACAGAAATGGGAGATTACTTTTGATAGTTGGATAAAATGCGCGGTCATAGTGATTATAGTTTATGCACTGTATATGGTCAGCGACTTCATCTTGGTTATCATTGCGTCTGTTGTCATCGCTTCGGCGATAGAGCCTGCGGTGGCCGCGGCAAAGAAACGAAATATACCACGCTTACCCGCGGTACTCTCGGTTTATTTGATTTCCGCCTTAGTGTTTGTCGGTCTTTTCTACTTTCTACTTCTGCCTCTGGCTGGTGAGATCTCGAGCTTTATCAGAACTCTAACAATATATTCAAATTCCATTACAAACGGCGGCATTCTTTCGGATTTGTTTAGAACCCAAAATCTGTTTGGAGGTTTTGACACTCCTGTTTTAATCAGAGAATTAAGCGCGCAATTGAATTCTCTATCCGCCTTTCTCTCTCAAGGTATATTTTCAGGCGCTTCCTTGATTTTTGGCGGAATTTTCAATTTTGTCCTAATTTTAGTTCTCTCTTTCTACTTAGTGGCGCAAGAAGACGGTGTTAGCAAGTTTTTAAAAATGATTACGCCGATGCAACATGAACGATATGTTATCGGATTATGGCGGCGTTCACAGCATAAGATCGGTCTTTGGATGCAGGGCCAACTTCTATCATCGGCCCTGATGGCGCTGCTTGTGTATCTCTCCCTTCTCATTATAGGTGTGCCGCATGCCTTACTCTTGGCGGTTTTGGCCGGAGTATTTGAGCTTATCCCTCTAGTCGGGGCCACCCTGGCGGCTGTTCCCACTATATTTATAGCTTATACGTGGGGCGGCATGAGTATTGCCCTCATCGTGGCCGGGCTTTATATCGTGATTCAACAGCTTGAAGGGCATCTCATTTATCCTTTGGTGGTGAAAAAAATGGTTGGTATTCCACCCATTATTTCCATCGTCTCTCTGGTTATTGGCGGCACATTGGCCGGTTTTCTTGGAGTGCTTATCTCAGTGCCAGTAGCCGCCGCGCTTATGGAATTTATCTCTGATTTTGAGGAGCGTAAGATTGCCAAACTCTCGGAGACTTCTTAATGAAATCATTTTACATAACTACCACTCTGCCTTACGTCAATGCGGAGCCGCATATCGGTTTTGCTATGGAGCTAGTTCATGCAGATATAATTGCTCGTTGGAAGCAGCTTAATGGTTTTGACGTGTTTTTTAATACTGGAACAGATGAACATGGTCTGAAAATCTACCAAGCCGCTCTGATAGAAAATAAAACTCCTCAAGCCTACACTGACGAACTTGCTCAAAAATTCAAAAATCTACAGCTATTACTCGGTTTAAGTGACGACCTGCATTTTATCCGCACTACCGATGAACATCATAAGAAAGCTGCCCAAGAATTCTGGAAACTTTGTAAGAATGCTGGAGACATTTACAAAAAAGAATACAAGATCAGGTATTGTGTGGGGTGTGAACTCGAAAAGACCGACTCAGGACTTGCGGATGGTAGGTGTCCCATTCACCCGAATAAAGAGCTTGAAATGATTGAAGAGGAAAATTATTTTTTTAGGCTTTCTAAATACGGTCCGAAATTACTTGAATTCTACGATAAAAATCCAGACTTTGTTATTCCAGACTTCAGGCTTAATGAAATGCGAGCTCTGATAGGTAGGGGATTAGAAGACTTTTCTATCTCTCGGCTTAAATCAAAAATGCCTTGGGGAATAGATGTGCCTGGCGACTCGAATCATGTTCAGTACGTTTGGTTTGACGCGCTCGTAAACTACATTTCAACCATCGGTTGGCCCGATGATATGGATAAATTCAACAAGTACTGGCCCGTAGTACAGTTTGCTGGCAAAGACCAAGTACGCCAACAAGTGGTCATGTGGCAGGCGATGCTCATGTCTGCTGGCCTACTCCCATCGAAACAAATTGTCATACATGGCTTCATAAATTACGAAGGTCAGAAAATGTCAAAGAGCCTCGGCAATGTTATCAGCCCGCAGGAAGTGATAGATGAGTATGGGGTTGATGCTCTGCGCTATTTTGTAGCACGCGAATTTAATCAATTCGAAGATATGGATATCTCGAGAGAGAAGTTAAGAAGTGCTTATAACGCGAATTTGGCGAATGGGCTGGGGAATCTGGTATCTCGAGTAATGACCATGGCCGAAGCGCATCTTAAGAGTCCGGTCACTATTTCTGAATGGGAAGATATGTCAGAATTTTTTGCGATCCTTGATAAATTTGAGATAAATAAAGCCACAAATTATATCTGGGCAAAAATAGGCGAACTTGACGCCTTAATCCAAAAAGAAAAGCCGTGGGAATCTAAAGATACTAAAGTTATTACTAATTTAGTCGCGAAACTCTATTCAATAGCGAGAATGCTTAATCCGATTATGCCTGAAACATCCAACAAGATTAAAGAATTAGTCCAAGCAAATAAGAAGCCATCAGAACCGTTATTTTTGCGTAAAGATGCCTAAATATTTCGATGTGCATTCTCATCTAAACTCTTCCGCCTATCAGAAAGATTTTGACGAGGTGGTAAAAAGATTGAAAGAAACAGAGACTTACACGATGGTGGTTGGGACCGATTTTAAGTCCTCAAAAGAGGCAGTAGATTTGGCCGATAAGTATGAAGAAATCTATGCTTGCATCGGTATACACCCGATAGATAATCCCAGTCAAAGTTTTGAAAGAGAAAAATTTGAGAAATTAGTCAAACATCCGAAAACCGTAGCAATAGGGGAATGTGGCATGGATTTCTTTCATGCCGATAAAAATGCTGATTACGAGAGACAGAAAAAATTATTCTTGGATCAAGTTAAATTCGCGCTCAAATACGATAAGCCTTTGATGATCCACGCTCGTAATGCCTATGAAGAACTTATCGAATTACTAAAAAGTATTACTTGGACACGGCGTGTCCAAGTGAGAGGCAATGTACACTTTTTTGCAGGCGACTGGGCCGTGGCCCAAAAGCTTTTTGCGCTGGGCTTCACAGTTTCTTTCACGGGAGTAATCACGTTTGTCAGAGATTATGATGAAGTCATTAAATCCGCGCCTCTTAACATGATTATGTCAGAGACAGATTCGCCATACGTAACACCAACACCGTACCGAGGCAAACGCAATGAACCGAGCTATGTCAGCGAAGTGGTCAAAAAAATCGCGGAAATTAGGGAAGAGAACGACAAGATAGTGGGCGATACCCTTGTCAGTAACGCGCTTTCTATGATAGGCTAGTTCAACTTATGGCAAATTTGGAAAGTGAAGCCGGAGAATTGACCGTCTATGAATTGGGCTTTTTGGTCTTGCCGAGTATCCCGGAAGATAAACTTTCCAATGTCACGGATGCTGTTAGAAAAATAATTTCGGCGGCAGGCGGTACGGAAATTGATGCCGAGGCGCCAATCAAGAAAACTCTTGCTTATTCAATGTCAAAAACCATTGGCGCCAGTCGTTATGTGGTTTCTGACGCCTATTTGGGTTGGACTAAGTTTGAGGTTGATAAAGCTAATGTCCCGATAATCAAAGCTGGTGTGGAAAAGATGGAAGAAATCTTACGATTTCTCTTAATCAAAGCCCCGCGCGAAACCACTTTTACTTTTGCCAAAGCCAGAACAGCGATGGCGATAGAAACTACGACATCCGAAGACGCCGAAGCGGAAATTACTCCGGCAAAATTATCGGAAAGTATTGAGAAATAAAATATGCTAAAATAGCAACATGTATCTCAACCGCGCCATTATCATCGGTAATCTTACTCGCGATCCGGAGCTCAAGACTTTACCCTCGGGTATATCCATAACTTCCTTTGGAGTAGCCACTAATCGAATTTGGAAAGACAAAAATAACCAGAAGCAAGAGTCAACAGACTTTCATAACATAGTCGTATTTGGTCGTCAGGCGGAGACGACAGCTCAATATTTGCGTAAGGGCGCAAGTGTTTTAGTCGAAGGTAGAATACAGACTAGAAGCTGGGACGCCCCGGATGGTGCCAAAAAATATCGCACAGAAATAGTGGCTGATAGAATTCAATTTGGTCCAAAGAAGGAAGGGGCGGATCGCTCGTCTGCCTCAAAGACTGCTGAGAACAAGCAGGATGTCCCCCCTATTGATGCCATAGAATACCCTGAAGATAATGTGAATGTCGATGACATTCCGTTCTAATTATGAGAAAACAAAATTATTTCAAAGAACACAAAATCAAACACATCGATTACAAAGATGTTGAAACTCTTAAAAAGTTTCTGACGCCTCATGCCCGTATTCAATCTCGGAAACGTTCCGGCACTCCAGCCAAGTTTGAACGTGAGCTCGCTTTGGCTATCAAACGCGCCCGCTTCCTCGGTCTTTTGCCTTACGTATCAAGATAGTTTAAGTTATAATTTAAACATGCGTATACCGTACTCTATTCAAGGGGCGCTCTTCGGACCGGTACTTATTGGACTCTCGCTTATTTTGAAATTACTCTGTCCGGCGCCGGTTGGCGCCGGCTGCTTGACAGATTATTTGGCTGTTCCCATATTCTTACCCTTGATATTTGTTTACAAGATTGTTGGCGGCCATTTGGTTATGTACCACGAATTGCGGTTTGTTATTTTATATTGGAGTTTAGTCGGACTTTTGATCGGTCTTATATTCGATCTGCGTAATCGCCGGTTTCCGTATTTACCCGAACAACATCCCCCTCTTTAATAAACATCGGTACTTGAAGCTCAACTCCCGTTTCAAGTTTAACCGTTTTGGTCGCTCCTTGAGCTGTGTTGCCCTTGGTTGCGGGGTGAGCCTCGATGACTTTCAATTCCATTTTGATCGGGAGTTTTATACCGATTATTTTGTTATCGAAAAGCATCGCGTCTATCAAGATATTGGATTTAAGAAATTGTGCTCCAGAGCCAATCAGGTCTTCTTCTAACTTGAAACGCTTAGTTGGATCACTAGCTTCAGAGAACCAGTACTCTCCTCGGTTGGCGTATAGATATTTAATCTCTTTCTTATCTATACCGGCCTCCTCAACTTTGTCAGAGACGTGGAAAGACACTTCTGTCATTCGGTTAGTAATAAGATTTCTCAGTTTAGTGGCGTTAACGGGTTTCCTCTGTTGTTTGCGGAAAACGTGCGAGTCGATAACCTCCCATGGCTCATCTTCAAAAACTATGTATTTCCCCTTCTTAATTTCGCTATACTCGAGCATAGGAGTACTATTCTACGCTTCCTTTAGCTTTTGTCTAATATCTTTGAGAATTTGATCGGAGATTTTTTTGTTCTCGCGCAGGAACTGACGAGTGGCATCATAGCCTCGTCCGAGTTTCAAGGTTTCTTTATTTACTCCGGAGGCGGGGGTATATTCATACGAGTTACCTGATTTTCTCATAATACCGAATTTTTCACCGAGGGCGATCAGTTCGCCCTCCCGCGAGATACCCTCGTTATACATCAGATCAAACTCGGTTTGTCGGAAGGGAGCCGCAACTTTATTCTTCACCACCTTAACCCGAGTGCGCCCACCCATGACTTCGTCTCCTTTCTTAATTTGAGCAATGCGACGAATATCGAGACGCACCGAGGTATAGAATTTGAGCGCCTTGCCGCCCGGAGTGGTTTCCGGATTACCAAACATGACGCCTATCTGCATACGGATTTGATTGATAAAAATAACGATAGTTTTTGACTTCGCGACAATGGCAGTGAGTTTGCGTAGAGCCTGACTCATCAGACGCGCCTGCTTGCCAACGTGATAAGCCCCCATGTCGCCTTCTATCTCGTCCTTGGGTGTTAAGGCCGCAACCGAATCTACGACGATAACATCGATTTTGCCCGAGCGTACCAGTGAATCCACAATTTCCAGCGCCTGTTCGCCGGTATCGGGTTGGGAGATCAAGAGCTCGTCGATTTTCACTCCGAGACGTTTAGAATATTCCGGGTCCATGGCATGTTCGGCGTCAATGAAAGCGCAAATGCCGCCTGTTTTCTGCGCTTCGGCTATGACGTGGAGCGATAAAGTAGTCTTGCCCGAAGACTCTGGTCCGAAGATTTCGATAATCCTACCTCGTGGCAGACCGCCTACGCCGAGCGCCGCGTCCAAGCCAATGGAGCCGGTGGAGATAGCATCTACGCCCACTTTGGGTTTGTCGCCAAGTTTCATAATTGATTCCTCACCGAACTTCATTCTAATCGCGTCCAGAGTAGTATTTATATTTCCTTCCTCTTTATTTTTTACCATTTTAATTATTTTAAGACAATTCTTACGTTCTTCTCTGTCTCACGACCGAAGCGGTCTCGAGCCTTGACGGTCATTATACTTAAGCCGGGGGAGACTAACAATTTCTCGCTCCACTGGCCGTTTTCGTCTGTAAATATCTGGCGATCATTCAAACTAATCCAAGCGATGTTTTTTGATTGACCCTCTACGATAACCAAGGGGCCCTCAACCGTCTGTCCATCTTTTGGATTCTCAATCTGAATGCGCGGGCCGGTTAAAAGGATGCGCGCCTGATACAGAGAGTAGGCGGTTAATAACACAAACACAATGATCAGAAGTCCATATTTGGGTTTAATATCGACTGTCATCACAATGTAGTCTTTTCTACGATGTCTTCTTCCGGATCAGGCTCATTATTTCCGGTTTCTGCCCCAATAACCTCCCGCGCCTTGGCCCCCGAGCCCGCGCCTATAACTCCTCGTTCCTCGAGCATATCCACCAAACGAGCGGCGCGGGCGTAACCGATCCGCAGTTTACGTTGCAGAAATGAAGTTGAAGCCTTACCGGCTTGGATCACAGTTGCGCGGGCCTCTTCGTAAAGTTCGTCATCGTCTCCGTCATACGAATCATCTTCTCCTAGAGCCGCCGAGAAGATAGCGCTATCGGCTTGCGCGGACAGAGAATTATTTTCACCGGAGAAATTAATCTCGCTTTGGAGCTCATCGGCGTAAGCATCGGTGAGATACTTAGTAACTGCCTTCACTTCTTTTTCCGAAATGTATGCCGACTGAATACGCAGGGGCTTGGACATCTCTCCGGAGAGGAAGAGCATGTCTCCCGAGCCGAGAAGTTTCTCCGCGCCGGATGTGTCAAGAATGGTGCGCGAATCAATCTGCGAGGCGACCTGCAGGGCGATGCGCGCGGGAATATTGGCTTTAATCAAACCGGTGATGATATTTACAGACGGTCTCTGGGTGGAGAGGATAAGATGGATACCGACGGCGCGGCTCATCTGGGCCAAGCGCACTACTGCGGCTTCAAGTTCCCGCGGATAAGACTGCATCATGTCTGCCAGTTCATCTATAATAATAACGATAAAGGGCATCGACTTTTCGTTTTTGGCATTTTGGTGATATGAATCAATATCCCTTACTTTATTTTTCTCAAGAATGTCGTAGCGGCGCTCCATTTCTTTAGCCACCCACTTGAGAGCCAAGATCGCCTTCTTCGGGTCAGTAATCACGGGAGTTAAAAGATGCGGAATATTGTTGTACATAGTCAATTCAACGCGCTTCGGGTCTATCATTATGAACTTGAGATTTTCGGGCGGGTTTCTAAATAAGAGAGAGGTAACTATGGCATGGATGGTGACCGACTTACCCGCGCCGGTGGCGCCGGCCAAGAGAAGGTGGGGCATTCTGGCCAGATTTGCGAAGTGCGAGTGGCCGGAAATGTCTCTCCCAAGCGAAACCAAGAGTGGCAGGGAACTTCTGGAATATTGTTCGTCGGAAATGAGAGAACCGAGGCCTATGATAGATTTGAGCGTATTGGGAACTTCAATTCCCACCAGAGATTTGCCGGGTATCGGCGCTTCAATCCGCACGGGATGCGCGGCCAGCGCCAGTTCAAGATTATTTTGGAGCGCGAGGATTCTTGAGAGTTTAACGCCCTCGGCCGGTTTCAGAGCGTAACGGGTGACGGACGGACCGATTGAAATCTCGTCCATTTCAACCACGATACCGAAGTTCATAAGTGTGCGTTTAATCAAGTTTGCGTTGGCTTTGATGTCGCCGACACCTGGTTTGCCGCGATCTCCTTCAAGAAGTGAGAGCGGGGGAGGAGCCCATTTTTTTCCGCTTCGTCTTGTGAGCATCGGCCCGAATTCATTATTGTCTTTCTTGGATTCTGGTTTTTGTTTTATTCCTGAATCGTTAATCCTAAATCCTGAATCACGAGCCTGTTCTTCCACCGCCTTATTGATGGCGGCATTTTCTGTCGGAGCGAGCGGAACTATTTCTTTTCTTGAGAAGAATTTTTTGACGAATGCGATAACGTCAAACTTTATTGAGGTGTTGAAGATGACTAAGATTGATGTCACAACGAGCGCCGCAAGTATCACCGCGGACAAATAAATGTCGAACAGAGAAGAGAGTGATCGAGACAAGAACCTTCCCGCAACACCGCCGTCATTTGAGAGAATGTCCACCAACCCAAGAGATGAGAGAAAGAGGACGAGCGAACCAAAAATTTGGGGCATGGCGAAATCCCGCTCCTGTTCTCGGAGAAATGATGCCGCCAATAGGAGAAATACTACGGGCAAAAGATAGTAGCCGAAGCCAAAAAGATAAGAGAGCCAGTTGTAAACGAGTGTTCCCGCTTGACCAGCGAAGCCGACAGCTCCAAGAAGAAAAAAGATAGAGAGCACTATTGAAAATACGCCCAAGATGCCGTTAGCCGTTTCTTTGGAAGTAAGTTTAAATATTGATAAACCACTCTCTCCCCAATCACGAAGCTTCTTCGTTCGGTTTCTTGCCATAATAATAAAAATTATTTCTCTAATCATAACATGTTCTCGCATACTTCTGACGGGCTTGCCCAAGACTTCGTAGAAAAGGTCAGACCTTAAATATGAATTCTAAAGGTCTGACCTTGGAAAGCGAAGCCTTGCAAAATATGTCTCTTAATCGCATAATGGACTCGCCCATATTAAAAAGACAAAACATACTCAGCTTAAAGGACACCTGCCCGACGGCGAGGCGGGGATTGTAAAAGACATAATATAACAACATGTCTGATATCACTGATAAAAGACCAGAAAAACTAGCCTCCGCTGTATATTTAATAACAAGTTTTTTAAATGACCAAGAACCGCTTAAATGGAAACTGCGCTCGCTTGCTTCAGAGTTTATCTCTTTGTCCGTGTCTCTGAAAGAAAGACAAGCTGTCCTATCAACAACGAGAGACATTATTCTGAATATCACAGGACTTCTTTCTGTGGCAAAAAATGTCGGATTGATATCCGCCGAGAACAATGATCTGATGCAAGCAGAATTTGCGAAATATGTTGGCGCGCTTGACTATTCTGTTAGCATCTCAGACTTTCTTAAAGTTGAATCTCCAAGATCAGAAATAAAGAAGCTGGGAGAGGGCCCCGTATTAAAGGACAAATCTTTGAAAGAATTTGGAGCCGTCTCCGTGAAGAAAAATAGTCGTCAAAATATCATTATTGCTATTCTGAAGCGTAAGAAAGAGGTTATGATAAAGGACGTTTCTCCTCTTATTGGCGGTTGTAGCGAGAAGACAATTCAACGTGAACTCTCGGCCATGGTACAGGCCGGTATTCTTAGAAAGGTAGGGGAGAAGCGTTGGAGCCGTTATTCCCTTGCTTAAAGCCGTAAACTATGTATGATAGGGGGTTATCCACAGTACATTTTGTACTTGATGCGATAACCCTATATAATACAGGGGCTTGCCGACAAACAGAGTTCATACTTTGTTTATTGGCAAATGTTAGAAAATTAATACCCGTGATACGACCCGAACAAATATTAGAAATTATTGGGAAGTGTTCACGCATTAGAAAATAAATTAACAAATGAATAAAATTAGAATTGCAAAGATTGCTGGAATTGCGGCAGGTGCGACTCTAGCCTTCGGTTCTTTTATACCGATGGTTGGCGCGGTTACCATTGCTGAACTTCAGGCGCAAATCAATGCACTCTTGGCGCAGTTAGCCACTCTTCAAGGTGGCACTACGACCACAACAACAGCTTGTACTTTCACACGCAGCTTGACCATGAGTTCAACTGGCGCTGATGTAACATGCTTGCAGAGCTACCTAGTGGCCCAAGGTCACTTGGTCATGCCTGTTGGCGTTGCTATGGGCTACTTCGGTAATCTTACTAAAGCCGCGGTCGCCGCATGGCAGGCGGCTAACGGAGTTGCACCGGCAGTAGGTTACTTCGGTCCAATTTCACAGGCTAGATACTCTGCCGTTGCTGGCACAACAACCGGCGGCACAACCGTTCCCGGTACAACTGTACCTGGCACCACGGTCGGTATTACTACCCCCGGTGTTGAAGGTACGATTACTGCTTCAAAAGCCGCTACTCCCGCTTCTGGTACCAAGGTCTATGAAGGCGGTGCTAAGGTGGGCGTTTTAGGTATCAAACTTGAGGCGAAAATCTCCGACATTAAAATCGAGAGAGTCAAACTCAAGCTTGACTTCGTGACTAGCGGAAATTCTGACCAACAGTTCTATACCAAGATTGCCAACAATATCTACGTCATGGATGGTTCCACTGTCCTGGCCTCGATGGCTCTTGATGCAAACACTGTTGTTAAGGAGGGTTCCGACTACTACGTCACTGTTGCCGGCTTCAGTTTCATTGTTCCTAAGGATGCCACTAAAGTCTTGACGATCGCTATCGATCCTAAGGCAAGCTGGGATTCCGGTTTCGACAATGATAGTTGGAAAGTTACTGTTCCTGTAGACGGAGTTAGAGGAGTTGACGGCGCTGGTATTAACCAGTTCTCGCCGACAGCCGCGTTCAACAACGAATTCACTTCAGCAGCTGATGTCGTTGATAGCGCTGCTTTGACAGTATCTCTGGCTTCCGACACCCCTGTCACTAGCCAAGTTATTGCCAGTGAGGGTTCAAGCGATAATGAGCTTGATGGTCTTACTCTTGCTAAGTTCAACTTTAAGGGAGAGAAAGATCAAGTCTTAGTTACCGACTTAGTTGTTGATGTTGTTCGCGGTGGTACTCTCACAACCGCTTCGTCTACGACTGGTTACGTCTACGACGGCAGTACGCTTGTAGGGTCTGCATCACTTATCATGACCACTACTGCGGCAGGAAGCTTTACCTTCTCTGATATTGACTGGATCATTCCGGCCGATACTACGAGAACTCTTACCTTCAAGGTGGACATTGATACTGCCGGTCTTCTAACTACAACGTTTGCGGCTGATATCGGTGCCACAAGCGCTGTTGCCACAAATGTTACTTCAGAAAACTCTGCCGGCTCATCTGTCACAGAGACTGGTTCTGCCCAAGGCAAGACCATTACTGTCAGGAAAGTTGGTCCTGAAGTGACTCTAGTTTCTAAGTCTATTACCACAAGCGGTGTTCCTCAAAACAATGGTGTTACGACAAACGTATCCACTTCAACCTTGACTGCGACCTTCAATGTCAAGATTAAGGCTGTTGGTGGTACTCTCACCTTCGGTACTGTTGCTTCTGGTACGCCGCTCATGGCAAGTACCACCTCTAACTCGCTTACAGGTGGCTCCTTCCTTGTCTATCGAAACGGTGCCGCTGACGCTTCGATTTCCAGCTACTCGACTTCGACCTCGTACTCTATACCTACTGGTTGTACATCAACTGGTACGAATAGTTGTAACTTGACTGACGGCAACGAAGTTACTATCCCTGTAACCTTCTCGATTCTGGGAAGAAGCGGAAATGCAGCATCTTTTGTGGCATTGTCTAACGGTCTCTACTCAGTCCAGTTTGGAGGTATCCAGTGGTGGAATGCCACAACTGGTCTTGTTCAGACGACCGACTTCATGTCAACTGATGTTGACTGGAGAACTTCAGACGTTTCCTTCCCGTAATCTAAATTACGGACTGCAAATCCAATCAAGCTTCGGTTAGGTTAGGATAAGCAAACAAAAAACCGCATCCGCCAATTGGCGGAGCGGTTTTTTGTTATGAGGTGTTATCCACACTCTGCGAAATATATTTATTGAGATAGTTGTGAGATAATTGAGTGTGTTAGTAGAATAAACATAAATCAATAATAATTTAAGTATGAATATAATTAATCATGATAGGATAACGAAAATACTTTCCGTTGTCCTTGCCGTAGTGTTTGGAGTTTTGTTTGTTACGCTTGTGGCAAATGCAGTGACGACTATTAGTGGTACCACTGTTACATTGGAAAATGCAGAAACCATCTCTAATGGCACGGACGGTACCATTACTCTTGGTGCTGATGTTCTCAAACTTGTTGGTACAGCATCGACTTCAGCTATCAGGGTTGGAGATGAATCTGATGCCCCAGTTCTTGATGGTCTCGTTGACGGTTATTGTACGATTGCCGCTATAGATGTTACTGCCGCTACTACTACTTACGCTCTCTGCACCGGTGCGACAGGTGTTATTAGTGGTGACAAAGTATTTGTCCAAGCAACAAGCTCGTTGCCAGTTTCAACAATAATAACGGCCGCTTCTTCTACAGCAACAGCTGGTACCATCAACTTACGATTCCACGCTATGGCTGGTGCCGCAACCATTGCCGCAAACACAGTATCTGTATGGTTCTGGGCTGTCCGCTAATGAAGCTTCAATTACTAGCCCATAGCGCATGCTCATGAAAAAATTATTACTTTCTGGTTTGATTATTTCCTTGTTTCTGCCCGGGCTTGCTTTTGCCGCGTTTAACGATGTTTCTCTGACAACGGATACCGTTCTTTCCGTCAACGGTATCACCCTCAATGTCTCTGGTTCCTCTGCCGTGATTGAATCCATTGTAGTTGGAAGCACGAACTTCACAGTAACTCTGCAAGGTAACGCCGCCTCAACATTTCAGGTCACTGCTCCAAATCTCAATGAGTTTGCTACAAACCAACAGAATGGGCTCAGTACTCATATCTGTAACGCCTCACAATCTAAGCTCGGTTATACTGCTAGCAGTAGTGAAGTAATCGTAATTATCACACCTTCGGCCACGCTTTGTACCAGTCCGGCTGCTGACACTTCCGGCGGTAGCGGTAGTAGTAGCGGTGGGGGTGGAGGAAGTACTCCAGCAGCACAAGCTTCGCCGGTAGCTCAACTTGTGACTAGCACCAATTTCTCCTCCATGACTCCGACAGAGAAACAAGCAGCAATCTCCCAAATTCGCGCAGCCCTTATTCCGCTCATCCAGCAACTCATTGTTCTCTTAAATCAGGAAATCCAGAATATGCAGGCAAGCGGCAATTACTAATTCTTGGATAGCATTCTTCAAACCCAAAACCGCCCAACAAGGCGGTTTTGGTGAACTGTAAGCAAGAACCGTTCTTGCTTACAGGGTTGCGGACTGGTACGCTATGTGCATGTTGCGTAGTGGCCCATTTATAACTGGTGAATATTATCATTTATACAATAGAGGTGTTGATAAACGAATCATTTTTAAATCAAAAAAAGATTACGAAAGGTTTATGATGCTTTTATTTGTTTCAAATTCTAATGAACAATCATTTCGCCTCGATAATCTCATTAATCAACAACATAAAACATTTGATGAAATTCTGATTTTAGATAAAGGAAAACTCCTTGTTTCGATTGGTGCATGGTGTTTAATGACCAACCACTTTCATTTATTGATTAGACAAGAAGTTGATGGTGGTATTACCAAATTTATGAGAAAGTTGGGTGTAGGATATTCAATGTTTTTCAATATTAAATATCAAAGAAAAGGAGCCCTTTTTGGTGGGCTGTTTAAGTCAAAATTAATAGGAATAGATGATAACTATATGAAGCAATTATTTAGATATCTTCATCTGAATCCGCTTGATATCGAATTCTCTGACTGGGAGAATGTAATTGATAAATTATCAATTGATATGAAAAAGTTTATTGAATCGTATAAGTATTCCAGTTATCTAGACTATGCTGGTACAGATAGGGTAGAGAAGAATATTATTAACCCCGAAAATTTCCCAGACTATTTTCAAAACAGTAAATCTTTTAGAGAATTCGTGAACAATTATTTTCAGTTTAAGCAAGAACCGTTCTTGCTTACGTAAAACTGGGGATAACTTGAGCACTATTTGGCTTATAATCATGTGATGCGTTATTTTGATAGAGCGTTTTTCAAATTCCTTTTTGGTTTTCTTTTGCTGATTTCAATCAGTATAGCCGTTATCGCCTATGCCCGCGGGTATTTATAGAAAATTTCTTCTCATCCCTCTTTTTCTATTGACGTTGCCGATTGTTTCGTATGCTCAAGTTTCAAAAATAGTATTTACGACGGAGCCACAGACAGTAAAGCCCGGAGAAATTTCTGGCACGATTACTGTCCAACTTCAGGATTCAGCCGGGAGTTCATACAAAGCTACCGAGACGGTGGATGTTGAATTTTTATCCTCTTCTGCTTCTGGAGAATTTCTGAGTCCATCCAGTGAGAATGCGGTTACAAAAATTATTTCAACAGGAAGCGCTAATAAAAATTTCAGATACAGAGATTCCACGAAGGGGACATTTACCCTCACTGTTAAAGCTACTGGCAGGACTAGTGGTGAAGTCTGGAATGCTAATCAAATCATTACGATTTCAGATTCTGCATCTGCTTCTACTACAACAGAGACCACAACTGAAGAATCTTCCACCGCCAACTCTACTTCTGTCAATCAAAGTTCCTCATCTTCTGGGTTGTCTTCTTCTCACTACGGCGCTGTTTCCTTGAGTAGTTTGAAAACTTTGCCAGGATTCGAAGTAAGCGCAGGCAGAGATCGTTTGGGTGTTGCGGGTAGCCCGCTTGAATTTGAGGTGGAGACAAATCTAGAATATAAAAATAATAGTGTTTTTGTCTGGAACTTTGGCGATGGCAGTGAGGGGGTTGGCGATGTAGTTAGTCACACTTATCTGTATCCCGGTGAATACGCGCTAATGCTCAATGTGTCTGGACCTAAGGACAAGGCGGTATCTCGAGCAAATGTGAAGATTATTAATCCAAATTTTGCCATTACTCACGCGTCAAATGAGAGGGTAGAGATAACTAATAATGCAAAGAATGAAGCCAGTCTTTTCGGCAGAGTGCTGGTGGCGGGAGGTAAAATTTTTGCCTTTCCTAAAGACACAATTATTAAATCTGGACAAAAAATATCTTTTGGCGCGAATGTAACCGGATTGAATCTCCTGGAACAGTCGGGGGTGGTTTTATGGATTGTGGGTACGGAACTCAAGCCGCAGGAAATAATGGCGAAGATTGAAGAACAAAGGTTGGAGAAAATCGCCCAAGTTAATAATCAACTTTCCACTCTTCGACAACAGCTTGCAATTCTTTCTAATCAGCAAAGTGTTGCTAAAGCAAGAGTATTCTCTAACTCCACAATTGAAAAATCAACCACAGAAGAGTTTGTAGAGACAGAAAATAATGAATCTCAAACCGCTTCAGTAATAGATGCTGTCACGCCGGAAGAAAGTTCTGGAATTATAGATAGGTGGTTTCAGACTTTGAAACATTTTTTCTTTAGGACACAGTGATGAGAAATAGATTATTGCTATTCTCGGTACTGATCATAAGTCTAGCGTTTCCATATCTGTCAAATGCGGAAAGTTCTTCATCAAAATTTGTTTGGTATTCATATGATCCGAACAGCGGTGCCACCACTTATGAACTTGAGATGGAAGACGGAGGCATTTATTACGTGCCGTTCGGTGTCGCGAAAGATTTTTATATTGAAGGCGACGGTTTTAACATAGATGGTGATTTGTATTTCCTAAATCCCGAAACAGGGCAAAGGGAGTTGGTTGAATACAGCTATGATGATATTTTCGGAACACCCAGAGTCTCCTGGGAGAAAGAGGGTATTTACGAGGTTGATATTTATGATTTCGGAGAGCCTCAACTCGAGTACTCACCATTTATTCGCAAATTTCTGGCCGGACTTTTTCACTCAATCATTTCTACTGCCTATGCACAGACAGAAGACTGGGATGAGTATCCGAAATTTATAGAAACAATAAGTTTTACGATTTTGGAAGAAAGGGAATGTTGTTCGTCAGTAGCGTTTATTCCCGGCCTTGAAGCAAGTCGCTTGTATAAAGAAGGAGTGCTTTTTGAGAACCAACTCTGGACTCCTAATAACAGTAATGATGTTAATGCTCTTAAACTCTCTTCCACAACCGGCGAAAGTTTAGACTCCGGTATTTACACGAGAGATGTGATTGACGAAGCTTACATGGTAAACATTTATAAGACATTTCTTGTCCGCATGAATGAGATGGTTCTCAATGGTGATATTCAAGAATTTGAAGCACTGCCATACGACTGGCGCATGGATGTGAAAGATGTCGCGACAAATCCAATCGCGCTTAAGAACGGCACATACGCAATGATTGCTCGCATTGAACAAATGGCAAGTTCCTCCCTGACAAAGAAAGTAACGCTTATCGCGCATTCTAATGGCGGACTGGTCGCGAAAGAGCTTATCAACGAACTTGAGAGACAGGGTAAAGCAAATCTCATTGATCAGGTGGTCATGGTTGCCACGCCGCAGTTGGGCACGCCGGCGGCAATCATGGAAATGCTTCACGGAATGGATCCATATCTTCTAAATTTTCCAAACAAGGAAAGTACCCGAGAGCTTGCCGAAAACATGAAGAGCGCCTACACCCTCCTTCCTTCCCGCGCGTATTTCGACGCTCTTGAAGCTCTGGGCCCCGTCCGCCCTGTGATTGAGTTTGATGAAAATACCCTAGTAACCCAAGCGTTTAGAAACATCTATGATAACTCTATTTCAAACTATGATATCTTGCGGAAATTCCTACGCGGTGGGTACGGAGGAAGAACTGAACCTTCGCCAAACGATACCCAAAATCCAAATGTTCTTAAAGAAAGTTTCTTAACCAACGCGGAGACTCGACATCTGACTCTTGACCAATGGATCCCTCCGACAGAAATTAATGTGATCGAGGTCGTTGGTTGGGGGCTTGATACTATTCGAGGCATTCGGTACAGCGTGATGACAAAGAAAGTGTGCAATGAGAATCAGTCTGTGTGCCAAAATATGAATTTCATTGATCCTCAGCCGCTTATCACATTAGAAGGCGATGTGACGGTGGTAGGTATCTCGGCCGATCATTTGGGAGGGGAGAGGTATTATGTAGAAGTTAATGAACACAACAAAGGTCTTACTGTTAATCGTTCCCACAAAAACATTCTCGAAATTGATCCACTTCAGACTCTCATCTCAACACTCATCAGGCATGGAGCCACGACCACACTGCCAGAATTTATCAGAACCACTGTCCCATTAGAACCAGACGCAAATAAGCGTCTCCGCGCCGAAGTCCATTCCCCGGTTACAATTCATCTCTACGAGGGCACCCTCCATACCGGTCCCATACCAAATCCTGATACGGATTCTGATCTCAAACTCTACGAAGAACAAATACCCAATAGTTATTACTGGCAAATTGGAGAAGGACAGTATGTGGGTAGTACAGGTACATCAACGACCATAGAGTTAAAAGGTCTTAATCTAGGTACATTTACTCTTGCTATCCATGAAGTAGTAGCTGATGAGGCGACGAACACCGTTCTCTATGAGGACATTCCCGTCACAGCAAGCACAATAGCAAAAGTTACTATCGAGGAAGATACCACTCCCGTATTGAAGCTAGATATTGACGGCGATGGCACGGCCGATACAGAGATTGACCACACCACAGGAATTTCTGACGAGAATCTAATCAAGATCTTGAAAGGCATCATCCTTGCCCTTGATTTGCCGGAGAAGAAAAAGAAAAGATTGATAAAAATACTGGAGCGCGTTGAGAAGATTCTTGAGACAGAGAATAAATGCGACAATAAGAAGAAGGACAAAAATAAGAAGAAATGCTACGCAAATAATGATAAAAAGCTCGATAAGAGCTTTGAACGTTTGGTTGTTGTTATTGAAAGATTCAAGGCAAAAGGAACCTTATCTGAAAGTGATGCAAATGAACTACTTGAAGTGATTGAGACTATTAAACAAGAAGTGGTAAAATAAATATATGAGTTATAGAAAAATTAATTCAATATTGTTTCTACCTTCTTTGTTCGTAGTATTTTTTGTCTGGTATTTTGACCCTGTAGTTGACTACCTCTGTCCTTCCTATAATCAAGGTGGTAGCGGGTGCATTGAATCAACTAGTAATATTATTGAACCGATCTTTTGGTCACTTATACCCATTATTCTTATCTCCCTCATTCTCTTCTCCCTCCCCCGCCAAGTTTTTATCACTTGGGCCAAGTTCGCCGCCATCGGATTCCCCATCATGCTCGGCGGTCTCCTCTATGCTTTCAACATTGAACAATCAACAGGTTCGTGGATCGGCGGTCCGACA
>Ga0208245_1000699_pt1 | contig 25319 bp, 28 predicted proteins | sample RifOxyC1_FD_184035 | JGI IMG/M metagenome (GOLD analysis project Ga0208245, IMG submission 184035) | Soil microbial communities from Rifle, Colorado - Rifle Oxygen_injection C1 (SPAdes) | ecosystem: Environmental > Terrestrial > Deep subsurface > Rock core/Sediment | place: Rifle, Colorado... | reverse complement strand
ATTAATAATTGTTTGATTAGCACCATCTAAATTACCTTCATTTAATAAGCGGATTAACTCTAGGATAGAAGTATTTAATTGATTTAATAGAGAAATAAATTCTGAATTAATTGAACCTAAAATTGGGATTATTTGTTTAATATAATCATTCAAAGTCTTTAATAATTGAATTAATTCTGGAGGGAAGTTAATATTTGTTATATTGATAATTTGGATAATTGTGGGATTTGTTGGAAGTTGTGGGTTCTCAGGGTTTTTAGAAACACGAACTAAAGGTTCATTAGAAATCTTGAAATCATAAGAAATTGTTTTGGCAATCTCATTGTTTGAAGAATCATAAGCAACTAATCCAATTAAACATTTCTCACCAGGGATATTTGCATTAAAATCAAATTCTCTATAATTCCCATTAATTAGAGGTAGTTTATTGTAATTAGAACCGTTATCAGAAGAAAAGAATGCTCTAAAGTAATGAGCATTACCATTAAATGTAAATAGAATTTTATTTGTAGTGTTTAAGGGTAAATCTGAAATTAGATTAATAGATAATTCTGGTAAGACAGGTGTACTAACAATTCTAAATTGATTAGAGTAAAAATTAGTTCTTTTATTAGCAACTAGGACATTAACCAAAACATAACAATCATTTGAAACAAGATTTTTGTTGTTAGGGACTTTTATTGTCACAGTATAATCATTATTTGAGTTTGGGCTTACAGAAACACTAACTAAAGGAGTTGATGGATTGTTTTTGCCTTTGTTTAAAATACCAACTTGGAAACTAGAAGAAAGTTTAGGACCAGTATATTTGAATTTAACTACTAAATTGGAATTTATTGGTACAGCGTTATAAATTGGTTCTATGATTACTGAAATTCCAGGGAGTATTTGGAATGGATTAGAAGGAGATTGAATAATTTGACTACCATCAGCAGCAATTGCAGTAATTACAAACATACAGTTATTTGAAGCAATAACTGGAGCAGTAAAATCAAAATCAGTGCTTGAAGAAACTAATTGTCCAGAAATATTTGTTTTATTTTGAGAATCATAAAAACCCAAATCAAAATGATGGGGTCGAGGACCGGTATAATTAAATTTAATTTTTCTATATTCGCCTGCAGAAAAATCATTTACTTGTTCAATAGATAATGAAACATTTGGAGGCTGTGAAGGTAATGGAGGAGTAATACCGAATTCATTTGATCTTGCAATTGCTAAGACTCTTGAAGACGCATCACGTGCATACATTTCTATAACACATTTACTTGTAATAATTTTTGGAGTGAACTGGAATCCTGAAGATCCTTTTTGTGGGGGAGTTATTAAATTTCTTTGATTATTTTCTAAATTAATAAATCCAACTAAGAAGTTTACAGAAGGATCAGAGCAAGTAAAGGTTACATTTATTGGTTGATTAACTGGGATTGATTTAGAAATCGGATTAATTGTTAAGGTTATTGCAGGTCTAAATAAATCTGCAGGGAGAGTGAGTTCTAAATCTTGTTTTGAGGGAGTTCCATTACCAGCCTTAAATGTTGCAGAATAATTTATTTTACCTGGAGTAGTTAGGTTATCATTTGGATTAATAGTTGATCCATTATATATGAAAGATTCATTTGTGAATTGATCTTTTATTGCCATCTTAAAACACCACCCTACTTATTCCACCAAGTGGTGAACCTGGAGGCTCAAAAGTCATTTGTATTGAAGTACTTGCTATTGGGAATCCTGAAGCAGAAACGGTAATATTTATATTATGAATCTCGCTAGTAGAAATAGTTGTTGCAGGTTGTAATCTTATTTGTGATGGGAAGCTACCAATTGCATCTGTGGTTAAGGTACCGCTAATTCTTAAAGGAGATATGTAAGAATCAAGAATCAATACTTTTGCTCCACTAACTGGTTTTCCAGTATTACTATTTAGCACTCTTATTTGCATTAATTGATAATAGTTCGAAGGGTTAGGTGCCCAGATTAAAACACAAGATAGAGATAATGGAGGAAGTGGATTTACTAGAATATTTGTATTTATTGTTGCATCTGCAAACTTAGGATGTGTTGCTGTAATCTTGAAATTGTAATTGCCTGGATTTGTTGGAGTTAAATTTGAAGTATAAATTCCACTTGAATTTCTTGTGAAATTAAGAGTACTTGGAGCAGAACCACCAACTGTATAATTTACTTTGAGAGTAGCATTAACATTAGTAGCTGTAGAATCTGTAATAGAAACTTGGAGACTAGAAATATTTTTTTCAAATACTGAATTTGGAAAACTTGGAGTAATAATTAATTGAGGAAGAGCAGGTACTCTAATATCAAATGTTATTGGCTCATCATTGAAACCAGTATTTGAAACAACAACTGTATAAGTTTCAGTTTTTCCAGCTTGGCTTCTATCAGGAGTGATTGTAGTTGAATAGATACCATTATATCTTGGATCTCTTCTTACAGGACGTGTTAATGGAAGACCTAAATTAGGAGTTATATTAAAAGTAGCAGTGTTAATTGGAACTGTTGGAGTAACACCTCTTTCTGTAACTGAAAATCCCACTTGGAGATTATTGCCAAAATTAACATCAAAAGGTTGGGGAGTAGTTGGATTATTAATACTAACAACCATATTTCGACGAGTAGGGTCTACTACATTAATTGTATCACCAGCTCTCCTAGGTGAACGAACACTAGCATGGGTGACTGTGGCTGTAAATTTTAAAATTCCTCTTCTAGTTAAAGGTATAGTCCTTAAAGTTGCAACACCAGCTGCATTTGTAATTTCAGTTAATGCAGTGATAGCCGGATTATCAAAGGTTACTCTAACATTAGCATTAGAAAGGGGTTTAGCATGGCGATTTTGAACATTTACATTTATAGTTGCAGAACTATTAATATTAACAGTTTGGCCACGAGGATTTATTGAGATTATTAATCTATTAAGATCAATGATTTGAATAGGGAATATTGGAGATTTATAAGCACCAGAAGTAGGAGTAGGACCAAGAGTTACAGTCAAGTATGCAGTAGTATTATTTGCTGTAGTAGTATACACAAGAATATCACTACCATCAGCACTGGTTGTTGGGGTCGTTGCAACAATAGTACCAGAAGTAACGGATAAATTTACAGGAGCATTCTGAAGAGGAATGTTTCTCCAATACCATCTTCTAATATATGCCCTAAGTACAATTCTAGTTTGATTATCAGCAGCAATTTGTAATGATCTTCGCATTGGAAGATTTGAATTTACAGTCTTTTGATTTGCAGTCAATTCTACTAATATTCTACTTGATGGCACAGGAGTTCCAGCAGAACCAGGTCTTCTACTAAACAATCCTCTCAAGAATGGAAAGAAACGGATTAATAGCAAAATTAATGGGATTAATAAAAGCAACAACCACCACCAACCAATACCCAATAACCAAGCTAAAATTCCAATTAATGAAGGAAAACCACCTCCAAACAAAGAAGCCAAACCAATTAATAGTAATAATAAAAGTAATGCTAAGATAATCCAACCAGGGATAGAAGAAATTACATTTCCATTTGCATCTTTTTTAATTCCGAAACCACCAAATTTCGAAAGTAAAGCGGTAATTATTCCAAGAAGGATTAGTATTAATAAAAATGGAAGCCATTTATCGAAAAGATAATAATTCAAATCAAAAAATAATTCATTCAAACCACCACCGATAAAAGGGAAATTACCTAAGTAATTATTCTTTCCCAAAGCAGATAGAGTAAATAATGTTGCAATTAGTGCAAGAATAAATCTAGTCCAAGAGAAGTTTAATTCTTTATCATCAGCCTTTTGAACTTTTGCTCTTGTGAAGATTCCAAAGATTGTGTAATAAATCAATAAAGGAGTTAAGAACATAATCACCCAACCAAAATTTTGAACTACAGATTCTGGAGTAAAACGAGTTGCAAAGATTGCAATAATCAAAGAAAATATATTCCCCAGTTTTTTAGATTGTTTATCACTAGCATCAGCCTTGAATATTGTTTTTTTTACTACACTTAGAAATATAATAAAGATTAATGCACCATACATAAACCTCAAGAAAACCATGCTAGATTCACTTGAACCAATTAAAATATCAAGGACATCATCAGTAGCAGCAGAAACAAATGGGATTAATAAAATACTTAATAGTAATAATAACACTAATTTACCCCTTTTCATTGAGAGAGTTTAGGGTATAGGGTTATATAAATGTTTTTATAATATTGAGAGGAAGATTTTTAAGGAGACATAAATTTGAAAATATATAATGAAAGCCTATTATGATCGCGTAAAAAAGGAATTGAATTTCAAAGCAAAAAATGTGAATGAAATGCTTAAAGAATTGAAAATAATGAGGAATACAGTTATCGTAGTCGCAAATAATGAAATTGTTGATGAGGATTATAATTTCAAAGAAAAAGATAAAGTGAAAATACTTTCAGTGGTATCTGGTGGATAAATGTGTAAGCGCTGTAAAACTAAACCTGTAATCAAATTAAGCTCTGGAGAAAGTCTGTGTAAAGGTTGTTTCTTGAATTATTTTGAAAAAAAAGTAAGGAAAACAATTAGAGTGCATAAGTTAATTGGAAAAAAAGAAAATTTGTTAGTTGCTGTGTCCGGAGGAAAAGATTCAATCAGTGTTTTAGAAGTTTTATTAGGGATTTACAAAGGAAATAAGAACATAAAAGTTTCAGCATTATTAATAGATGAAGGTATCAAAGGATATAGAGAAGATTGTATAAAAAAAACTGAAGAATATTGTAAAAAGAATAAGGTCAAATTGAATATAGCAAGTTTCAATAAAGAGTTTGGATTTACGTTAGATAAAATTGTAAAAGGAAGAAGGCCTTGTAGTGTTTGTGGGGTACTAAGAAGAAGTTTGTTGAATATAAAAGCTAGAGAATTAGGAGCAACAAAATTAGTTACAGGGCATAATTTAGATGATGAAGCACAAACTATAATTATGAATCAATTCCGAAGAAATATGGATGCTTCTTCAAGATTAGGACCACTAACAGGAAATGAGAATAATAATGATTTTGTAAGAAGAATAAAACCACTTTATTTTATGCCTGAAAAAGAGATTATGACTTATGCATTTTTGAAGAATTTAACACATGACTTTAATGAATGTCCATATAATATTGATAGTTATAGAAATCAAATTCGAGAAATGTTGAATAAATTTGAAGAGCTGTATCCAGGAACAAAATATTCAATAGTAAGTTCATTTATGGAAATCTTACCTTTGTTGAAGAAAAAAGAAAAAGTTGCGAAAATAAAAAAATGTAAAATCTGTTTTGAACCAAGCTCTAGTGAAATTTGTCAAAAATGTAAAATATTAAACGAAATTAAATCTTCTAAGCATTGATTCTAACTCATTATTTAAAGGAGCTGTTGCAGACTTACCAATCTCATCTTTTTTGGATACAAACCATTGCTCGAATTCTTGTTTTATGAAAGGGCTCACTTTTGAGTTTACAATTCTATCATAAAGTATTTCATATAATGGGCGAATTTCTTGGGTATAGATTCTTATTGCGTCATCCGAAAGATAACGATAATGTGCAGGACCTAATTCTAAGGCTCTAACTTTACTAAAGTAATATGCAACAGGATTTCTGTTTGTATAGTTCATTTTTCTCCTCCATAAATCTCACGATTTGTTTTTTTGAAAGAATTCTTTCTGTAGTAAAGTGAAAAAAAGGGTTAAAAAAGGTTTATCAGAAAAATCCGGAAAATTTTCAGAAAATTATTATATTTCTTGAATAGAGAAATTATGTGGTTTAGATATTTAGTGGACTCAGCCAATTTTTTTTCTACAAAAAGATAGATTTATATTATTAAAAATATTTATTGCGCCCAGATCGGGATTTTAACCCGGAAGTCTCGGTGCGAGACGATGTTGTCTCACTAGGCCTCGAAAGGTTTTTATAGATATATTCAATAAAAACTATTACAGGTTAGTGTTTATCAGTAATTTACTGATGCTTTGGTGGATATCAGCCACTCTTTTTTTATTTTACAAAAATTTATTTAATAAAGGTTTATCAGAAAAATCCGGAAAATTTTCAATTATTGATTCTTGAACTTGCCAACATACTTTGATTTACCTTCAGTTCTAATAAAAGCTAACTGTGCAATTCTTAGACCTGGTTTCAGTATAATCTCATGATTAGAAAGATTTTTTATTTCAAATACCTGGCGATTATCAACACCTGGATGAATAAAAAATGCTGTAACATCAATAACTAACCCTAACCGAGCAAACCTTGAACGACCTGAAAGTATACCAAATAAATCTTCAGGCATTTTTATTCTTTCAATAGTTTTACCTAAAATAAAATCACCTGGTTTCAAAGTTACTGATTTTAATTTTTTATAAGTTGCAAAAGACTCTGCATTAGTATTTTCATTTAAAGTTATAGAATGATTTTTTGTAAAAAACCAAAAGTCATTGCTTAAAGTTAAATCTATTGATGCAGGACCAATATGACTATTATTAAAATGGGTTATCTTTAACCTTTTTGAATTAATTTCTTTAAGAATCTCTTTTTTTGTTAATATCATACTAATAATATAAGATTAAATAATTTAAAAAGTTATTTAAATAAAGCATAAAAGATTAAGAGTATGTATGAAGAACTTTCAAAAGGATATGATGAACTTTATGGTGAAGAACAATTAAAAAAATTAAATAAAATTAAACATCTGCTTAAAGGAAGAATTTTAGATATTGGTGCTGGTACAGGAATTGTTGCAAGACATTTTAAGAACGTTGTTTCATTAGATCCATGCAAGGAAATGTTAGATAAAGCTCCAGGGAAAAAAGTAATTGGTAAGGCTGAAAAATTGCCATTCAAAGAGGGAGAATTTGATACAATTGTTTCTTTAACAGCATTACATCATACAGATATTGATAAGGTTATTTCTGAAATAAAAAGATTGAAACCAAATAATATTGTTTTAACAATTTTGAAAAGAAGTGCTAAATGCGAAGAAATTGTAAAAAAAATTAAAAAAGAATTTAAAATGAATGAAATTGAAGAAGAAAAAGATATTATTTTATTCGTCGTCAAATAATTTTATAACTGGTTTTTCTTTTTGTTCTACTCTTGAAGTATCATTACGACCAGTAATATAACCTAATTTACCTTCAGACATAAAAGCTTTCTTCTTGGAATCTTTACTTATTTTTTCTTCAGTTCTTTTGATTTCTTCTAATGTACGCTCTTTAAAATCTTTTAGACCTTCTTCTTTATTTTCAAAGACTAAGGAAGATTTCTTTTTTGCTTTTTCTCTTTTTGGATCATAAAGCTTTATCTTTTCTTCTTTAGTTTTAGTTTTTGAAACCTTACTAACTTTATTTTTTGAAGGTTTTACGCGAGTATAAATTAAATATGACAAACCAACAATAAAGACAACTGCCAAAATTGTATATAACCAAGTTAATGATGAAGAAGATTTTCCATCCTCAATTTCCAAAGATTCTTCAGCAACACCAAAACCTGTTGGAATACTGATGGTATAAACCCCAGTAGGTAATTCATCAGTTAAATCTATACTCATAGTTTCATTTGGATCAAGTCTTTTTGTTCTTGAAATTAGATATTTCTGATCAATACCATCAACAGGTATATTCAAATCTTCAGTATAACGAGTATTACCAATATTTGTTATGTATAAAATATTTCCTTCAATTTTATAATCTAAAGCTTGTACTTCTTCAATTGTAAAACTTATAGAACTTGAAACAGAAGATTTTGTTGAAGTATAAGAAACAGTTGCAGTCCATAAACCTGGAGAAGCAAACTGAGGGATTTGATAAGTTATAGATTCACCAGAAGAAATTGTTCTTTCTGAGACCAAATTATTTTCTGAATCGTATACTTCTAATAATAATGAATCAGACATAAAATCATTATTTTGATCATATAAATTGGAAGTTAATGTAATTAATTCTTGAGGTAATAATGTAGTATTACTTGTTGAAATATCAATACTTGTTGCTAAAGGAAGAATTTCTATCTCTAAAGACGCTTCACCATTGTTACCATAATCATCTCTTGCTGTAACTAAAACTTCATGAGTACCACTGGAAATACTTGATGAAATTATTAAATCCTGAGTAAATTTACTTTGGTCTAAAGAAGTTGAAATGGTAGTATCATCCAAAGAAACTTGTACAACAGCAGAAGAAACTAAATTATTTAATTCTGTTTGAACATCACCGAAAACATTCAAAACCTCTCCTGGATAGAAGCTTAATGCATTTGTGTTTAAATAAATATTTAATGTATCAGAAACAACAAAGTTTTCTATTTTAGTGAAAGTTTCTTCATTACCATAACTGTCCCTTGCAGTTAAAGAAAAATAATATGTTCCAGGTGAACTTGCAGTAATTTCAGTTGAATAAGTGAAAGCACCCTCAGTAACATCAACAAAACCCATTAAGTATTCTTCAGTATCATATACTAAATATATTTCTGCTGTACCATCTAAAAGGTCTCCATTTGATTTGTAGATAGTTCCTGTTAAAGTTATTGAATCACCAAGAAGAATAGAAGATTTATCTAATGCAAAAGTTCCTTCTAGATCGTTATTAATTTCAAAATTGTAAGAATAATCTGTATCAAATACAACATCATTTGAAACCAAATCAGCTTTAATTTTACATAACCCTAACATAGTTGAACTTGCTGTAATTGATTCCATGGAAATTTGTGAGAATAATAATCTTTCATTCTGGGAGAGGTCTACTGAAAATCTTTGAAGATTATAAGTTTTTGAACCACAAATTAAATAGAATTTTAATGTACCAGAAAAATCTTCTGAAGTTTCAACATAACCAGAAAATTCTATATCATCACCGATGTTGTATTGGCTCTTTGTAGGACCAGATATGTCTATGATTGCAGATGCAAACGGAATTAAAATTAATATTAAAATAAATATTATACCTCTTTTCATACACGAGAATATGGTCGCAGGATATATAAAGTTTGCTGTAATTGGAAAATATATTTAATCTATATTTTTGAAAGCAAAGAAAGGTTTAAATATTATAGGAATAATTTTTAAGATATGGAAGAGACTGACAAAGTGCATAAGATTAGGCATAGTACTGCACATCTATTAGCACAAGCTGTAAAACAGTTGTATCCTGAAGTAAAGTTAGGTATAGGGCCTGTAATTGAAAATGGATTTTATTATGATTTTTTAAGAAAAGAACCTTTTATTCCAGAGGATTTGAAAAATATTTCTAAAAGAATGAAGGAGTTATTAAGAAAAAATATTGCAATTGAAAAAAAAGAATTAGATAAAGATGAAATAAAAGATTATTTGAAAAGTGAACCTTTGAAAAAAGAATTATTTGATGAACTTGTAGAGCAAGGCGAAAAACCTACATTTTTCCAACAAGAGGAATTTATTGATTTATGTAGAGGACCGCATATTCCAAATACAAAGGATTTGAAAAATTTTGCATTAACAAAAGTTTCTGGAGCTTATTGGAAAGGAGACTCTAGTAATATACAATTACAAAGAATTTATGGAGTTGCTTTTGAAACTGAAGAAGAACTAAAAGAATATTTACAAAGAATGGAAGAAGCAGAAAAATATAATCATAGCAAAATTGGTGAGGAAATGGAATTATTCACTATATTTAATAGCATTGGTAAAGGATTGCCAATTTGGTTGCCAAAAGGGGAAATTATCAAAGAAGAAATTGAAAAGTTTGCTATTGAAACAGAAAATAAAGCTGGATTTGTCAGAGTTTCAACACCATTAATAGCAAAAAAAGAATTATTTTTACGATCAGGACATTTACCACACTATGCTGATAGCATGTATCCACCAATGAAGATGGATGATGGAGAGTATTATTTGAAAGCAATGAATTGTCCAATGCATCATTTAATTTTTTCTAGAAAAGTTAGAAGTTATAGAGAATTGCCATTAAGAATTGCTGAGTATGGTGTTTGTCATAGAAATGAATTATCAGGGACTTTGTCAGGATTACAAAGAGTACGAATGATGAAGATGAATGATGCACATATTTATTGTACAAAAGACCAAATAGAGGAAGAAATTGAAGGAGTTCTAGCTATGGTCAAATATTATTATGAAGTTTTTGGATTCAAAGATTATTCATTTAGATTATCCTTGTGGGATTCAAAGAACAAAGAAAAATATATTGATGAGCCAGAAAATTGGGAATATTCTGAGGAAATATTAAGAAGAGTTTTGAAAAAATTAAACTTGAAGTTTGATGAAGTTAAAAACGAGGCTGCATTTTATGGGCCTAAAATTGATGTACAATTAAAAAATATTTATGGAAAAGAAGAAACTATGTCCACAGTTCAATTAGATTTTGCGGCTAAGAAAAGATTTGAGTTGCATTATGATGATGCTGAAGGAAAGCAAAACAATGAAGTGTTTGTAATTCATCGTGCGCCTTTAAGTACTCATGAAAGATTCATTGCATTCTTAATAGAAGCCTGCAAAGGAAAATTTCCATTGTGGCTCTCACCAGTGCAAGTTAAGATTGTAACAGTAAATGATGGGAATATTGAATATGCAGAAAAAGTTATGAGATTATTGAAAGAAAAAGGAATTAGAGTTGAGTTAGATAAACGTGCGGAGAGTATTGGTAAAAAAGTTAGAACTGCTATCATTGAAAAAGTAAATTATATTGTAACAATTGGTGAGCAAGAGATTAGTGAAGACATACTATCAATTAGGGATAGAGAAGGAAAGCTTGAAAAACAGAAGATAGATTATTTTATTTCAAATTTAACTGAAGAGATTAGAAAAAAATGTTAGAAGACGTTAAAGAAATTGTTAAACAAGTAAAAGAAAAAGATAGATATCTAGTTTCTTGTTTTTTGCTTGATAATCAATGGAGAGTAGATTTTTATTCTTCAAAAGAGCATGTAATTTATACTTACTTTGATAATAATGGAAAATTAGAAGTGCAGAAGGATGAAATCTTTCAAAAAGAAAAGCATGATTTAGAAGAATTAGATTTGTCAAAGGTTAAGATTCATTACAAAGAGGCACTAGAAAAAATTACAAAAAGCGGAGATAGATTTATTATTATTTTACAATCAATTAAGAAAAAAGCTGTTTGGAATATTACTTTACTTACACACGAATTTAAAGTTTATAATTTGAAGGTTGATGCTTCTAATGGAGAGACTTTAGAAGAAACTGAAGAAAGTATTATGAGTTTTAAGAAAGAAGAATTACCTGGAAAGAAGAAAAAGGATTAAAATATTCTTTTTCGTAAACAATTTGAAAATGTTTAGATATTCCTGCGGTTAAATTGTAAGTATTGGCTTGCTGAGCATAACCTTTCCAGCCTAAGTAGGAATTATAGATTTTATCAAACTTAATTAAATCTTGCTTGAATAATAATTCTTGCATTGCTAATCGCTTTTTGCATTTTCGAAGATTCGATTTTGATAGATTTTTAAATAAAGAGGAGGTTTATATAGGTTTCTATCTGTAACTTTAGTAGAGGAGTAACAAATTAATCAATCTCAATAATTTTAGTTTTGCTTTTCAAACCAGAAACAATACGTACTTCGGATTGAAATTGCTTTTTTGCTAATTTAATTAATTCTAAATTTGCTTTGTTATGCTCAGGAGGAGATTTTAAAAATGCAACATAACCATCTTCTTTACGAACTATCTCAGATTTACCAGAACCGGTTTTAACTTTGATTTCGAGTCTCATAATAAGCTACCCCAAACAACAGGAATTGTACTGGAAACAATTTTTCCATTCTCAGTGAAAACTTCTGCATTCAATGAATAAGATAATGATTCATCAGGAGCAGGAAGGATGACATTAATTTCTTGGCTTTCTCCTTCAGAAATATAAAAATCGAAACTAGGGTCAATAGTATAATATGTGCTAACTAAATTATTCTCTGAATCATAACGTATTAATAAAATAGATTTTACGAATGCAGTTTCATCGCCATTATTGTATAAGAAAAAGCTAAAGGAAATATCATCAGTTGTTGATAATGAATCTAAGTCTGTTTCAGAAGGGAAATTTTCTATAGAAACTATAGGGCCTTCGTTGTAATAATGAGCATAATAAAAATTTGCAATTGCTATTAAAAAGATAATAACTGCAGTAATTTTCGTCCAAGTTTTCCAATTCATACTTCTTAATTAGAAAGAGGAATATTTAAAGTTTATTGAAGAAATACATTTAAAGGAGAAAGATATTTTTTAGTATATGTTAAAGCTGTATAATACTTTATCTAGGAAAATTGAAGTCTTTAAGCCAATTAAAGAAAAAGAAATTTCTATTTATAGCTGTGGTCCAACTACTTACAGTTATGTTCATATTGGAAATTTGAAAGCAGTATTGACTTTTGATTTGTTAAAGAGATATCTGAAGTATAAAGGTTACAAAGTCAAGCATGTAATGAATATTACTGATGTTGATGACAAAACAATTAGAGAATCGCAAAAAGAAGGAAAAAACTTGAAAGAATTTACTGAATTTTATAATAAAGCTTTTATTGAGGATATTAAAAAATTAAATGTTGATATGCCAGACATCATGCCAAAGGCAACTGAGGAAATTGATGAAATGGTTAAATTGATTAAAATATTATTAAATAAAAAAATCGCTTATAAAACTGAAAATGGTGATATTTATTTTAGTATTTCAAAGTTTAAAGAATATGGAAAATTAGCAAATCTAAATTTAAAACAATTAAAGAAAAATGCAGATGGAAGATTAAATGCAGCTGATGAATATGAAAAAGAGGATGCAAGGGATTTTGCATTATGGAAAGCTTATGATAAAAAAGATGGGGATGTTTTTTGGGATACAGAATTGGGAAAAGGTCGTCCTGGATGGCATATAGAATGTTCTGCAATGTCTGCAAAGTATTTAGGACAACCATTTGATATCCATATGGGAGGAGTAGATTTAATATTTCCACATCATACTAATGAAATTGCACAATCTGAAGCAGCATATGAGAAAAAATTCTGTAATTACTGGGTGCATAATGCACATGTAATTGTGAATGGACAAAAAATGTCTAAATCTTTAGGAAACTTTTTTACATTAAGAGATTTATTGAAAAAAGGATATACTCCAAGTGCTATAAGATATGAATTAATATCTACAAATTATCGACAACAAATGGATTTTAAAGAGAACAATTTAGAAGATGTTGAAGGGATTTTGAATAAATTCAAAGAATTATTTGTTAAATTAGATAATGTTAATAGTGAAAAGAAAAATAAAAAAGTTGTTTTGATTATTGAGAAAGCAGAAAAAGATTTTGAAGATTCTATGGATGAAGATTTGAATATCTCTGCAGCTTTAGCAGCTGTATTCGGATTTGTTAAAGAAAGTAATAAAATTATTAATGAAATTGGAAAAGAAGATGCTTTGAAGATTAAAAAAACATTATTGAAGTTTGATTCAGTTTTAGGAGTGATGAATTATCAAAAAGATGAAACGCCAAAAGAAATTGTTGCCTTAGCCGAAAAAAGATTGAAAGCTAAAATGAAAAAAAATTGGGTTGAAGCTGATAAGTTAAGAAATGAAATTAAGGAAAAAGGATTTATTATTGATGATACTAAAGAAGGTTATTTGTTAAAGAAAATTTAAATAATTGATTTTATCCTTAGGGGTATTAAAATTGGAAACTCTAAATATTTAATTCTCCAAGAATCTAGAAAAACTTTCATTCTATCTGAATTTTCTGAAGGGCATAATAAAATCGTTTCTGAAAATTTAATAGCTTTAAGTTCTAAGATCATCCCCCTTTGGTCTTTTGATCTGCCATATAAACTATAATAAAATCTCATTCTTTCGGATTTATTCAAAGCTTGAAGTTCATATCTAAATAAATGAAAATGCATATAACCCAAACCCTCAGAGATAAATTTACTATAAATTAAACTATAACCATCAGAAATTATGCCTTCAGAAGGTAAAAAATTTCCACTAATTAATTTTTCATAATTAATAGAAGAGATTTCAATTTCAAAACCTGCAGAACGAAATTCTTTTTTTAATTCATAACTAATATCTGAATCAATTTTATCTTTAAATATAATTAAAACATCAATGTCATTAGGATTATCCTTATTTCTAATTGCTGAACCGAAAAGAATTATATCTATCAAATCATGATTTTTAAAAAACGATTTTACAACTGATTTAAATTTTGTATTCTTCAATAATTCTTTTGACATTTTTTCTTATCTCCTCGCAAGTTTGTTTATCTATTGAAATTGAATAAGTATCTCTATAAACTTTGAAATATTTATCTAATAATTCGAATAAATTAGGTTGAGATTCTTCTAGCATTCTAAATCTTTCAGTATGATCCTTTGGAGCTTTTCCTAATTTTTTTAATAAAATATAATCTAAAACACAGAATAAAGTTTTGAAATAAAGAATTGTTGCGGAAGTGTAATCTTGATTATTAAAAACCAAATCTGCGGAATTATGAATTAATTGAATATTTTTTAAAAGTTTACTTTCATCCATGTTGGTTTAGCAAACGAATAACAGATTAATAAGCTTTTTGGTTGGTAGTATTAACCTTGTTGGTATTAGCAACATAAAAAAGGTTTATAGAGCTATTTGTTGGTAATATAAACATTTTAATAAATCATTAAACTTTGTATTTTTCTAACATATCTTCTTCCATAAAATGTAGTTCTCCAGGAACGATTATACATTGTGGAAATTTGTTTAATGGTTTGATATTTTCAGCTTCGGTGTAAATTATTGTTGGATTTTTGGAACCAAGCTGTGTACAAATAATTATTTTTGTATCTTTCTTGAAACCCAAACTAAATAATTTTTCTAAAGCTTCTGAAGATTCCATGAAATGTTTTTCTTTTGGAACTAAATCAAGTAAACATAAAGTATGCAAAGGATAATTTTTTTCAATAACTTCCAGAGGAGTTTTACTTTCATGAAAAGGAATAGAAGTTGTTTTACCAAACTTGTATAATTCTAAACCTGTTATACCTATGGCTGTTAAAACTGAGGCATTGTTAATAATTTGTACTTGAATATCATTCTCTAAAGCTTGTAGGTATAATGAAATATGGGTTGTTGCAGAAAAGACATCACCAATAATTAATATGGAAACATTTGAATTTGATGCTTGGTCGATTATAACTGAACCATCTTCTATAAATTCACGCTCAGCTAAAATTATTTTTTTTCCGTATAATTGTTCTAATTTTTCTATGGAACATTGTAAAGTAGAAGTATAGTTCTCCAAATATATATAATCTGATTCTTTGACTAGCTCTAAGCCTTTCAAAGTGATGTCTTTTTCATCATTTAAGCCGATTCCTATGAGATTTAGCATGGTTTTTGGGGAATTAAAGGATTTATAAAGCTATTCAAAAGATATATAAAGGGTGGTTACTTCCAAAAAGAGGTAGAGAGAGAAATAATGGAGAGTTCTAATAAAAATGAAGTTGAGGCCGTTGATGCCCAGTTTAAGAGAAAAAAAGCGATACTTAGCTTTTGAAGTTGAATCAGAAAAAAAAATAGATTCTAAAGAAGTTCAGACTCTAATAGAGAATAGTATGAAAAGACTTGTTGGAGAGATTGGAATAGCCAAAGCAGGAATTAGATTCATGAATGATTGGAAAAATAATAGAGGAATAATCAAAGTAAATACAAATAGTGTTGATGAATTAAAAGCATCAATAGCATTAGTTAAAGAAGAAAAAATTATAATCAAGAGCTTAGCATTATCAGGATCAATAGAAAAAGTCAGGAATCAGTGCTTTTGAAAGGAGGGTATGAAAAATGGAAGGAACAAATCAAATGATGGGGTATGATAGAGCGAGTACAATGTTTAGCCCCGATGGAAGATTATTACAGGTAGAATATGCAAAGGAAGCTGTGAAACAAGGTTCAACTGCAATCGCTGTTGTATGTAGAGATGGAGTTGTAATTGTTGCAGATAAAAGAATTGCAGATAAATTAATTGTATCTGATTCAGTAGAGAAAGTTTTTCAAATTGACAAACACATAGGAGCAACTGCAGTTGGGTATGTTATGGATGGAAGAATTTTAGTTGAAAAAGCAAGATTGATTGCACAGCAACATCAAATCACGTATTCAGTTCCAATTGAAACTTTAACATTAGTAAAAGAAATTTCGGATATATATCAATCTTATACACAATATGGCGGAGCAAGACCATTTGGAGTTTCTGTTTTGTTCATAGGAATAGATGATGAAAAACCTTGTTTATATGGAACAGAGCCAACAGGAATTTTCTTTGAATACAAAGCAACAGCATTAGGAGAAGCTGCTGATCCAGTAAAAGAGATTTTACACAAAGAATACTCTGAAGGAATGAGCTCAGACGAAGGAATAAAACTTTGTATAAGGGCATTAAAAAAAGTATTAGGAAAAGATTTCGATTTGAGAAGAATTGATGGAGCTTATATTGACATAAAAGAAAAAACTTATCAATTAATTGATAAGAAAAAATTTAAAATTTAAAATGGCAAACTTAGAAGAAGCAATAATTGCAAGGATTAAAAAGGGAAATTTAAACTTTGAGATACTTGTAGATTGTGAAAAAGCTTTAGATTATAGGGCTGGAAAAATAAAAGATTTGAATGAAGTAGTTGCATCTAAGGGAATATTTGTTGATGTAAGAAAAGCAAAAAAAGCTAATGCAGAAGAAATCAAAAAAGCATTTGAGACTATTGATGAAAATGTGATTATTGATTTAATTTTGAAGAAAGGAGAAATCCAATTAACTGCAGAACATAAAGCTAAGCTTAGAGAAATAAAAAGAAAACAGATTATTTCTTTTATACATACAAATGCAGTAGATGCAAAAACAGGAAATCCGTTTCCGCCACAAAGAATTGAAATGTTAATGGAACAAGCAAAAATAAAGATTAATGAGTTTGAAACATTAGAACATGAAATTCAAAATGTAATAAAAGAATTAAGGCCATTAATACCAATAAAATTGGAGACAAGAGAGCTTGAAATAGATATTTCTGCAAGTTATGCAAGTTCAGTTTTGAATTTGCTAAAAAGAAAAACTAAGATTATCAAAGAAGATTGGAAAGACAATGGAAATTTGATAGCAATTGTTGAAATACCTGCAGGAATTCAAGAAGAAATTGAAAATGATCTAAACAAGCTAACAAAAGGGGATGTTGATATTAAAATATTAAATAAAAAATAAGGAGAAAAATAAAATGAGTAAATTAGTAGTAGTAGAAAAACAAATTGTTGTACCAGGTGAAATTCTGGCAGAAGGAATGGATTTTTTACCAGGAAAAGGTACATTTAGAGAAGGAGAAAATATAATTGCTTCTCGATTAGGATTGGTAAATGCAAGTGGAAGAGTTGTACAAATAGTTCCATTAGCAGGAAAATATCTCCCAAAAAGAGATGATACCATAATTGGAGTTGTAAAAGATATGTCTTATAGTTCTTGGTTTGTTGATGTTGGATATCCATATGAAGGATCACTATCAATGAAGGATGCAACAGCAGAATTTATTGAAAGAGGTGCGAGCCTAAGTGATTATTTTGCAGTTGGAGATGTAATTATAACAAAAGTTGCTAACGTAACTAAAGAAGGAAATATCGACTTAACTATGAAAGCACCAGGATTAAGAAAATTAAATGGTGGTAGAGTTATTGAGATTACACCATTCAAAATTCCAAGAGTTGTTGGAAAGCAAGGAAGCATGATTGGATTAATCAAAGATAAAACTGGATGTACATTATTCGCAGGACAGAATGGAAGAATTTGGATTAGAGGTTCAAGTCCCGAAGCTGAAAAACTTGCAACAGATGCAATTTATTTGATTGCAGAAAAGGCGCATACCAGTGGACTTACTGAAAGAGTTGGGGAATTCCTTGAAAAAAATAAATTGGAGAATCAAAAATGAAATACGCTAAAAGAAATGATGGAAGAAAGTTCAATGAAACTAGACCAATCACAGCAGAAGTTGGAGTAATTAAAAATGCAGTAGGTTCAGCAAAATTTCAAATTGGAAAAACTATTGCTATCGCAGCAGTTTATGGACCTAATAATGTATTTCCTAAGTTCTTACAAAAACCAGACAGAGCAATATTAAGATGTAATTATAATATGATGGCATTTTCAGGCTCTGGAGATAGGGTTAGACCAGGAACAAATAGAAGAGGAAAAGAAATTGGAATGGTTATTGAAAAAGCATTTGAAAATATTTTGGATTTGAGTGAATTTCCAAAAGCTGCAATTGATGTTTTTATAGAATTACCACAGACTGATGCCGGAACAAGATGCGCAGGAATTTGTGCAGCTTCATTAGCATTAGCAGACGCAGGATTTGAAATGAAAGATCTTGTATGTGCTATATCTTGTGGATTAGTTGGAGATCAAGTTGTTGCTGATTTAGATTATTCTGAAGAAGCGTTCGAAGGTGGATCAGTTGATATCCCAATTGCTATGACTCCAAGAAATGGAGAAATAACTTTATTGCAATTAGATGGAGAAATTTCTAAAGAAGACTTGAAAAAAGCAGTAGAATTTGGAAAAGAAGCTTGTCTTAAAATCTATGAAATACAAAAACAAGTTTTGAAAGCTAAATATGAGGAGACAAAACAATGATAGTTTCAAAAGAATATATGGAATCAATAATTGATCAAAATAAAAGAATTGATGGAAGAAAGTTTGATGAATACAGAAAAATAGAAGTTGAGTATGGAATCTCACCCAAATCAGCAGAAGGTTCTGCAAGAGTAAAGATTGGGGATACTGAAGTTCTAGCTGGTATTAAGATGGAACTTGGAACACCATTTTCAGATAAACCTGACGAAGGTTCAATTATGGTAAATGTTGAACTGATTCCAATGGCTTCATCTTTGTTTGAATCTGGACCACCAAGTATTAATGCAATTGAACTTGCAAGAGTAACAGATAGAGGAATCAGAGAAAGTAAAGCTTTAGATTTCAAAAAACTTTGTGTTAGAGAAGGAGAAAAAGTTTGGTTAGTGTTTATTGATATTTATCCAATAAATGCTGATGGAAATTTATTCGATGCTTGTTACATGGCAGCATTAGCAGCAATAAAAGATGCTAACTTCCCAGTATTGGAAGGAGATAAAATAAATTACAAAGAAAAAGGTAAAGAAAAATTGCCTTTAACCAAAATGCCAATAAGTTGTACTGTTTGGATGATTGGAGAAAAATTCTTAGTAGACCCAACACAGGAAGAAGAATTAGCTTCTGATGCAAGACTGAGTATTGTAATTTTAGAAAATGGAAAAATCTGTGCAATGCAAAAAGGTGGAAGTATGGCTTTAAGAGCTGAGGAAATATTTAAAATGATAGACATTGCTGAAGAAAAAACTAAAGAAATTAGGAGGTACTTCAAATGAAAATATCTGAATATACAAAGTATGAGAGGGCAAGGATTATTGGAGCAAGAGCTTTACAAATTGCAATGGGTGCACCAATCTTATTGAAACTTGGTAAAGATGATTTGGAAAAATTAAAATATAATCCAATAAATATTGCAAAGAGAGAATTTGAAGAAGGAATTTTACCTATTGTTATTAAGAGACCATTCCCAGAAAAAGCTAAAAGGTAATTATTTTATTTTTTAAATGGTCTTTTTATTATTTGTTTTAATCTACCAATATGAGATTTGAATGGAAAAGTTTTATTTCCCCAATAATTAAAAAATGTAATATAATTTGGAATATCTCTTAGTGAAGGGCTTTTAATTTCTTCTGCATAACCTAAAGTGATAATTATTTCTGGGTCCATATTATCCGGAATTTTTAAAATTCTTCTAACAGCTTCTTCATCAAATGCACCAACCCAACAAGAACCAAGACCATGTTCTTTTGCAACCAATGTTAAACCGAATGCAATGTTAGAACAATTTTGGATGCTATATAATTTTCCGAGTTTACCATAATGTTCCTTAACTTTTTCATAATCGTTACAAACAACAATAAATACAGGTGCTTCCATCATCCAACCTTGATTCAAACAAGATTCCATAAGCTCATGTTTAGTTTCTGTGCTTGTTACAACAACCAAACGCCAATTTTGGATATTCCCTGAAGAAGGAGCATAAGAAGCTAAATCAATTATTTCTGCAATAGTTTCAAGAGGAACTTCTTTATCTTTGTAACGGCGAATAGATCTTCTACTGAGATAAACCTCTTTAAATTGCATGATAGGATATTAGAATAATAAGTTTATAAATGTTTATACTAAGGAAGATCTTTTTTAGAAGCTGCTCCTCTTGCAATCTCAGATTGAATAAAGATTGTAGCTCTTTTTTCTATTTCTTCTTGTGCTACAGAACGTTGTTGAATTTGTGTTAACTCCTGAGATATTTGTTCAATAATCTGATCTTTTCTTTCAAGCAAGGAATCTAAAGAATATTGACTTAAAGAAGAACTAGCTGCTCTGATTTTATTAATATTTTCTTCCATTTCTGAAACATGTTCTAAAGGAGGATCTTGGTCTAATAAAGAAAGTGTTGCATCAATTAAAGTTAGCAATTGCTGAATAACAGGGATTCTAGAATTTATTATTTCAACTAAGTTAAAATCAATTTGGGTTTCTTGCATTTCTAATTCAGTAATTGTAGTAGAAGATTTTTTAATTTCCTCAGAGAGTTTTTTAATCATTTGTAATTCAGGAAATTGAAGATTATGTCTTCTTAAATTATTTTCTAATAAAGCAACTTTAGATTCAATTAAATTTTGTTCTGGGATTATATCTTTCAATCCTTTAACAATAGGACTTCCTGATTTGGCTTCTTTTAAAAGATTATTTGATATTTTAAGGTCATCTAAGGCCATAGATTTTATTTGGTTTATTTCTTTTTTAATTGTATTAACACGATCGGAATTAAAATCTTTTTCTTCACTAACTTTTTCTAATTGAGAATCAACAGAACTTGATATTTCAGCTATTTCTTTTCTATCCTTATCATATCCTCTTTCATTATTACGCATTCCTTTAACAGAATTTCTTAAATTTGCAACACCTTTGAAAACACCACCAATATGTTTTGAAGCGCTACCCAGTAAATTACCTAGAGGTTTATTACCAAAAAAGGTTCTATAAAGCATAACAATTACTAAAATAACAGCTGCAATTAAAACAAAAGTTATTGCACCACCACTTAATAAATCAAAGGCCATCCAAATATTTATTAAGTTTTGAGCTTATTAAGTTTTTCGATGCAATACCAGAAATTAGCTGAAATTTATGAACGTCTTGAAAATACTAGTAAAAGACTAGAAAAAACATTCATACTTTATAGATTTCTAAGAGAATGTAAACGGGAAGATATTAGAGAGATTATATATTTGTTACAGGGGAGAGTATTTGCACAATGGGATGATAGAAAAATTGGGATGAGCTCCAAACTATTAGTAAAAGCAATCGCAAGTGCAACTGGAGAACAAACTGAAAAAATTGAAGAAGAATGGAAAAAAAGAGGGGACTTAGGATTAGTTGCTGAAGCTTTAGTTGAAAATAAAAAACAAGTCACATTATTTAGAAAAGATCTAACTGTAAAAAAAGTATTTGAAAATATTTCTAAGTTAGCAGAGCTCGAAGGAGAAGGAACTGTACAAAAAAAGATTGCGTTAATTTCTGAATTGCTTGGAAGTGCTTCAATCTTAGAAGCAAAATATATTGTTCGTACAATTGCTGAAGATATGAGAGCAGGTATTGGAGATTCTATGATTAGAGATTCATTATTATGGGCATTTCATAAACCTATTGTTGGAATTATGATTAAATGTACTAAATGTGGACAGTGGAATCCGATTGTTAAAGAATGTTTGAATTGTAAGAATGAATTAGAAAAAGATTTTGTAAAAAACAAAGAAAAGAAGTATAAAGAAGAAGTAATGAATTTTGAGAATGAGAAAGAAGCAAGAGAATATTATAATGAGGCCTTAGAAGAATTACAAGATGCTTTTAATGTGACAAACGATTTTGGATTAATGGCTGAAATGCTGATGGTACATGGACACAAAGCATTAGAGCATTTAGAATTGGTTGTTGGTAAGCCCATAAAAGTTATGTTGTATCCTAAAGCAAAAAATATCGAAGATGGATTTGAGATTGTTGGAAAACCAGCAATGATTGAACCTAAACTTGATGGGTTTAGAGTACAAATACATAGGAAAAAAGATGAAATTAAACTTTATACAAGAAATTTAGAAGAAGTTACCAAACAATTTCCGGATGTTGTTAAAGCAATAAAAGAAAATGTTAGATCCAAGGATTTTATTCTAGATAGTGAAGTTGTAGGTATTGATCCTAAAACAAAAAAAGTTATTTCATTCCAAAATATTTCACAAAGAATTAAAAGAAAATATAATGTAGAAGTTTTGATAAAGAGCTTACCTGTAGTTGTAAATGTTTTTGATGTTGTTGAATTGAATGGAGAAAGTTTGTTAAATCAAAGTTTTGAAGAACGAAGAAAACGATTGAAAGCTATTATTCACGACGAAAAAGGAAAAGTAGAGTTGATTGAACAAATGATTACTAGTGATGTTGAGAAAGTAAAAAAATATTATCAAGAATGTTTAGAAAAAGGACATGAAGGAATTATGATGAAGAGTATCCAAGGTATTTACAAACCTGGAAAAAGAGTTGGGCAAGGAGTAAAAATAAAACCTGTAATGGAATCTTTAGATTTAATTATTGTTGGAGCAGAATGGGGAGAAGGTAAACGAGCAAATTGGTTAAGTAGTTTTATTGTTGCATGCAGAGATGGAGATCAGTTAAAAGAGATTGGAAAAGTTGGAAGTGGATTGAAAGAAAAATCTGAAGATGGAGTTTCTTATGAAGAATTAACAGAAGAATTGAAAAAAAATATTATTCAAGAAAAAGGAAGAGAAGTAAAATTAAAACCAAAAGTTGTTGTTGAAATTGTTTTTGAAGAGATTCAACAATCACCAAGTTATTCATCAGGATATGCGTTAAGATTTCCAAGAATAATTAGATTAAGGAATGATAAAGGGATTAGAGATATATCTACTTTAAAAGAAATTGAAAAATTTTACCAAGAGCAAAAGTGACAACTCTGTCGTCTGAAACAAGAGTGAATTTTAAAGTTAAGTGAATATTTACAGATAAGTTTAAATATTAGTTTAGATTAATGTTGTTCAGTGATAGTAGCTAATCGTTACTATAACTTAATAATCAAAAAAAAGAGGGGTGAATCCCACAGGGGGGAAAAAATGATAGTCAAAGAAGAGTTTTTAAATCAATTGAGGCAATTTTTCAATTTGAATTTATATGAAGTCAAAATTTGGGCTGCATTGTTGTCCAGAGGAATTTCTACTGCAGGTGAATTATCAGAAATTAGTGATGTTCCAAGAAGTAGAACTTATGATGTTCTAGAAAGTTTAGAAAAGAAAGGTTTTATTGTAATGAAATTAGGGAAACCATTAAATTATGTTGCAGTTGAACCTGGTGAAGTTGTTGAAAGAGCAAAAAAATTAGTTAATAGAGATGCTAAGGAACAAGTTAAAAAATTAGAAGGATTAAAAGGTGGAGATGTTTTGAATGAGTTAGAGTCTTTGTTTAAACAAGGAATTGAATTTGTTGAACCTTCTGATTTATCTGGAGCATTAAGAGGAAGACATAATATTTATACACATATGGAAACTATGATTAAGAATGCAAAAAAGAGTGTTTATTTAATGACATCTTCAAAAGGTTTGATTAGAAAATCTGAAGCATTGAAATCAACTATGCAAGCTCTTGCTAAAAAAGGTGTTGATATTAGAATTGCAGCACCATTAGATAAAGATAGTTTAGAAGTTGCAAAAGAGTTTGGTGAATTTGCAAAGGTAAAAGCTGTTGAAAAAATGGATGCTAGGTTTTGTATTGTTGATGAGCAAGAACTTGTGTTCATGGTTATGGACGATAAAGATGTTCATCCAACATATGATGTTGGTATCTGGGTAAACACCCCATACTTTTCTGGAGCTATGAGTAATATGTTTAATATGGCTTGGAAAAATATGAAAGATGTAAGTGTGGCTTCTAAAAGTCTTTAATTTTTTATTATATTAAATAATATTTTACTTCTTTCTTTCATAGTTTCTGTTGAGATAGGTTTTAGTTGAGAAGCTAAAGTTTTTGGTCTTGGAGCAAATTTTGAAAGATTGACTACTTCTAATTTAAAGTCTTCTAACAATTTCTTTGTTTCTATAAAATCTTCTTCAGTCTCTGTAGGATAGCCAACAATAATATCTGTTGAAATACAAATATTTGGAATTGCTTTTCTAAATTCAGTTACAATTTTTTTGAAGTCTTCTATTTTATATCTACGATTCATTTCTTTGAGGACTTTATTTGAACCAGATTGTACTGGAATGTGGATGAATTTTATTATTCTTGGATCTTTATAAATTTCAATTAATTTAGGAAGCATTTTTATTACATGCTCTGGATTCATCATTCCGATTCTTAATTTGAAATCTTGTTTTAATTTTAAAATATTATTTAATAATTCAATTAAATTAGTATTAATATCAAGACCATAACAGCCATTATCTTGAGATGTCAAAAGGATTTTCTTTGCATGAATTGAATTGACTATTTCTTCAATAGGATAAGAGTGTAAGTTTCCACGAGCAAACTTGACCGAACAATAATTGCAATTGCCTAAACATCCTTCAGCTATAGGAATAATTTGTAAATCTTTTGTTTCAATCACTGGAAGTTTTAAGTGATTCTCTTTTTCATTTGAAATGTTTGTTTTAAGATTAGTTTTTATTTGATTAGGAAGTTGTGAGATTGTGTTAGTATCAAATATATGAACCTTTAATTTTGAGAAATCCATCATTTTAGTAAGACAGCCACCTACAAAAGTGGGTTTTTTTAAAGATTTAATGTAATTGATGATTTTATTTTGTGTTACTGATTTTACTCCACAAGTGTTTACTATAATTATATCAGCTTCTTCTTCATTTTTGACTAAACTAAAACCAGCTTTCGTTAAAACACCCTCAATTGCTTGGCCATCTCTCTTGTTAAATGTACAACCATAAGTTTTTACGAAGACTTTCATGAGGTTTTTTGATTTGATAGGGTTTATAATAGTTTCCGATATATTTTTAAATAAATGTTTAATTATTTTGAAGATGGAAGAATACATTGCAATGATTTTTGATCATAGTGGAGTGAAAAGCGGAGTTCATACTTCGCCGATAGAAGAAACTTTTGAATACAAATTTTTAGCTGAGAATGATGAAACTGCTTTTAGAAAAGTTTCA